>ULZI01015498.1_pt1 | contig 138096 bp, 112 predicted proteins | sample 1962991 | NCBI WGS metagenome assembly ULZI01 (sample SAMEA4835886, study PRJEB28245) | human gut metagenome | biome: gut microbiome; material: fecal sample | place: Denmark | collected 2008 | reverse complement strand
TGCAATTTTATGATATTTCTTGAAAGCATAGGTTCGAGAGCCTCTCTCTCCGCTGAACTAACCGGACAAAACCGGACAATGAACAGCCAAGTCCTACAAATTCAACGATTTGTGGGACTTTTTTTATCCCCTTATGTCTGCCCTACCGGACATCATTTAGACCCTGAAAGACAAAGTTAGTAACCTAACTCGTACCCCCGACAACTGAAAGTCCAAAAGGGGTACACTTAGTCCGAAATTGGCGAACTTCTGTCGCTATTTGGCGAGCCTGTATAAACTTCACTTTGAGCTAATTAACGTAGTTTTGTAACCTAAAAAAGTGAGTTTATGAAGAGTACATTTTCCGTTCTTTTCTTTGTGAAAAAGGACAAGCAAAAAATCAATGGCAGTTACCCTATTTTTGTCCGCATCATGATTGATGGTGTGGCAAGCCGTTTTAATTCCAAGCTGGACGTTCAACCCAAACTTTGGGACGGTAAGGCTGGTAAAGCCGCCGGACGTTCTGCGGAAGCTACCCGTATCAACCGATTGCTGGATGATATAAACGCATCCCTTAATACCATTTATCACGAACTGCAAAGGCGTGACAATTATGTTACCGCCGAAAAGGTGAAGAATGAATTTTTAGGGCATAGCGAGAACCACGACACCATCCTTAACCTTTTCCAAAAGCACAATGACGATGTGAAACAGTTGGTCGGCATATCCAAAACGATTGCCACTTATCGCAAATATGAAGTGACCCGCCGCCATCTTGCCGAGTTCATCCAAAGCAAATATAACCTGTCGGATATTTCTATAAAGGAAATAACCCCGATGTTCATTACTGACTTTGAGTTATATTTGCGTACTACCTGCAAATGCGGTTATAATACGACTGCCAAGTTCATGCAGTTCTTCAAGCGCATTATCCTGATAGCCCGTAATAACGGCATCCTGATAGGTGACCCGTTCGCCAATTATAAAATACGTTTGGAAAAAGTGGATAGAGGTTATTTATCAGAGGATGAAATAAAGATAATCCTCAAAAAGAAGATGGTTTCCGAACGGTTGGAACAGGTGCGTGATGTTTTTATCTTTTCCTGTTTCAGTGGTTTGGCTTATGTGGATGTTGCAAATTTAAAGGAAGATAATATCCGCAAGTCTTTTGATGGTAACCTATGGATAATTACGAAACGCCAAAAAACAAATACAGACGTGAATGTTCCCTTGCTGGATATTCCTAAAATGATATTGGAAAAATACAAAGGTAAATTGCCGGACGGAAAGGTACTTCCCATTATCAGCAATCAGAAACTTAATGCGTATTTGAAAGAAATAGCGGATGTATGTGGGATTAAAAAGAACTTGACATTTCACCTTGCGAGGCATACTTTCGCAACCACGACTACGCTTGCCAAAGGTGTACCCATTGAAACAGTCAGCAAGATGTTGGGACACACCAATATAGAAACGACACAGATATACGCCCGCATCACCAACAACAAAATCAGTAACGATATGCAGGGGCTTGATAAGAAGTTTGTCGGCATTGAAAAAATCTACAAAGAAGTATCTATGAAATAGGTATATAGAGAACTTATCACAATTTGTGATAAGTCCCTTTATGCTTCCAATTACTCACCGTTAAATAATAACATTATGGACTTACAAATCATCCAAAACAAAATCTTTGAGGTCAGAGGTTGCCGGGTCATGCTCGATTTCCATTTGGCGGAACTTTACGGAGTACAGACCAAAGCCTTGAAACAGGCAGTAAAGCGTAATGAAAAGCGTTTCCCCGGTGATTTCCGCTTTACCATGACAAAAGAGGAATGGGACGAACTGGTCACAAATTGTGACCAGTTGCCGGAGAACCTGAAACACAGCTATATACTTCCCGATTGTTTCACCGAGCAGGGAGTAGCGATGCTATCCAGTGTTTTACGCAGTCAGACCGCCATAGACGTGAATATTTCCATCATGCGTGCTTTCGTCCTCATGCGCCAAATGTCAATCGGTTACGAGGAACTTCTTAAACGCATCGAAGAACTGGAACAGAGTACGGATGCACAATTCAGCGAGGTTTATCAAGCACTGACCCAGTTACTAAGCAAGCCCGAACCGAAGCCACGCAAACCGATAGGATATAGAACCTATGACGAATAACGGTTTAAGGTATTCGGTTGTCTAAGGGGTGTCACCAGTGATACCCCTTTTCAGTTCCCTAAAGTAATGTATCTCAATCACAAATTTTAGCAAAGTTACAGCCCGGTGGGGACAAATACCAAATCCGAGCCGTTCCGGTTTTCTAAAAAATCTCCACACCTGCGGGTCGTATTTTTTGAAAAGATATGGTTGAAGTCCCCGCCAAACTGTGGGTGTCCGGCAAAATTTCTTATTGTTTAATTTAAAATTCAGTAGTCATGAAAACAACAGAATTTACCATGCCGGAAATCACTATCTCTTATAAAGACAATGTAAAAGCATCCGAAAGGGTGAAAATACTCTCATCCGAAACGTCCTACTCTTATCTGAAACCGTTCTATGCGGAATGTATGGAACACCACGAAGAAAGTCATGTAATGTTCCTCAATCGGGCAAACAAGGCTTTAGGCGTTTCCCTTATTTCTAAAGGCGGCATGGCTGAAACTGTAATGGACGTGAAAATCATCCTGCAAACCGCCCTGAAAGTCCATGCTTCGGGCATCATCCTCTCACATAACCACCCATCGGGCAACCTGCGTCCGAGCGAACCGGACAAACAAATCACCTCAAAAATAAAAGAAGCCTGCAAGGTCTTGGATTTACACCTGTTAGACCATATCATCCTGACAGAAGAAAGCTATTACAGTTTTACAGACGAGGGGCTTTTATAAGCCCTTTTTTTACTCTCTCATTACCCAATACAAAAAGCCCGATGGCTTTTACTTCTATCCTCTCAAACAAGAGAAAAATTTTCCCTAAAACTGATTGGAACATTGTCAAAGGTATATCCGTGCCTGTTACTGTTCAAATTATTTTTTAGAAATCTCCACACCTGCGGGTAGTATTTCATAAATAATAATTTGCCCTGTACCAGTCCCGAACCTTTGAAAAGACAATGTTCCCATTCAGTTAAAGGAAAAATTTACGTGGTGGGCGACAAGCGATGTAAACGATTAAAATTCAAAAGTCATGGAAGCAGTAACATTATCAGAAGCAAGAGTTTATGTAGGTACTTACAACAAGTATAACAGTGGTTCACTTTTCGGCAAGTGGTTAGACCTTTCCGACTATTCGGACAAGGACGAGTTTTTGGAAGCGTGTCGGGAACTCCACGAGGACGAAGAAGACCCGGAATTTATGTTTCAGGACATCGAGAACATACCCGAAGCCCTGATTTCCGAAAGTTGGCTTTCTGATAAGTTCTTTGAGCTACGGGATGCCATCGAAAAACTAAGCGAAACCGAGCAGGAAGCATTTTTCGTATGGTGCGACCATCACAACAGCGATATAAGCGAAGAAGATGCGGACGACCTTGTTTCTTCCTTTGAGGACGAATATCAGGGAGAATATAAAGACGAGGAAGATTACGCCTATGAAATCGTAGAGGAATGTTACGAACTGCCGGAGTTCGCAAAGACCTACTTTGATTATTCGGCTTTTGCCCGTGACTTGTTTATGACTGATTACTGGATGGATAACGGTTTTGTTTTCCGTTGTGCCTGATTACTAATCGGGTGGAGCAATCCACCCGCAACACACAAAGACAATGAAAGTATATAATAACATAAAGACCGTTTTAAGGTGGGTAATACTGGCTTTTATTATCTATCAGGTAGCCACCAGCACCACCGGAGCATGGATAGTCCTAATCATAGGCTTTTATATAGTCCGGTTCTTTCTCTGGCTGTTTATCTCCGCCGTTTACCTGTTGTGTATGGCTTTTATTTTCATTGTACTGCTTTCGCTTTTGATTATCTGACAACTCATTTTAAATTATAACGATATGGAAACTTTAAACAAAAACGGGGTAAGCATTACCCAAACACCGGGAGAGGAAAAATATGTAAAATGCTGTTTAGGCGCATTCATGAAAAAGGGTTTATAGTATTAGACTTATCGCGTTCCAAAGAAAACAATTTAGGTATTTGCTAAGATGCTTAAAAACTGCAAAGAATAATAGGACATAGAAATCCAGTTAAACTACTTTCATTTATGAGTAGAAACTAAATTGAAAGTTCGTAAATGATTTAGGCATCTATAAAAATTGGAAGAACTCTACCTCTATTATAAGAACTTTAGTAAAGAAAGCATTCTATAATGGCTGGAAACTCTGTAAAAAGTACTATTTTTCTTTATGTAAACATTCTCTATTGATTAAAATCACTATCTTTACGAAATAAAATATCAGTAAAGAGATTGTTTCTTTTTATGTTTAACAACATATAAATAGCGAAATATGATAAGTAAAGATAAAATTGAAAAACTGGAAGAAATCACAATTGAAGATTTTAAAGAGTTAATGGGAAACTTGATTAGTTTTTTAGGATATACGGACACTATTGTGGATGCAAATTCAATTACTGCTATCAGAGAAAGTCCTTTGAGTTCTGAAAAATATATGTTTATTTTGTTAGAAGAAAGATTGAGTGGTATTGTTAATGTAGATGAAATTGAAAAAACAATACTTGATTATCATAACAGAATAAAGCCTGATGTTACGTATTTAGTTTCTCCTAAAAACATTTCAAATGGATTTGAGCGCAGTTTAACTCAAATAATACCACAAATAAAGCTTAATTTTATAGGCAGAGACAATCTCATAGATTTGATAAATAAGCATTATGATGATTTTTGGAAGCATAAAGATTTAGCGTTGTTAGAATACGAAAAATATTTTCACGAAAATATATCAAAAGATAATGAACTAAAGAAACTTAAAATATTTAATGATAAATATCAGAAGATTTTAGATATATATATTGAACCTAGAATTACTCATTTTTACGAAGAGAAAGCGACTCAAACGCCCGTAAAAAAAAGAATTTTAATAGATGACGTTGTTAAAAACTTGAAACCCATTGTTATATCAGGTGATGCTGGGACAGGAAAATCTACTCTTTTAAAGAAAGTTGGAGAAAAACTAATCAAACTAAATCAAGAAAATATTGAAAGAAAAAACATACCTGTTTGTATAAGTACGTTAGAGCTTTTAGAAGAAAAATACCAAATAAACCAATTAGTAACTAAAAAGTTATCTGTATTTTTTGCGAATTTCAATTTAGAAGATTTATCTAAAAGTTATCAAATAACTCTCTTAATTGATAGTATAGATGAGTTTGGAGGTGAAGAACAAAAAATGATATTGAACGAGTTACAGAATTTATCGCAGAATCATAAAATTAGGTATATAATTACATCTCGAAATTCAGATAAGATGGAATCTCTCGGAGAGAAAATATTTGATTCTTATACGATTGAACGTTTCAATAATGAACAAGTTAAGAAATTTATATCAAACTTTTTTCTTGGTGAGAATTCTAAAACGGAATCACTTCTTGATGCATTACGTGAAAACAGAATTATCGAAAGACTTCCTATTACTCCTTTAACACTATCTCTTATATCTATATTATACGAAGAGAATAATTTAGAGATTCCAGCAACAATCGCCGATATTTACGACAATTTTAACTCCTTAATTATAGGGAGATTGACTGTTTCTAGTCGGATTGAATTTGTTGATATTTCATTTAAGGAAAGAATATTGTCATTATACGCATTGCATCTTCTGGAAAAGGAACAACATATTCCATTAACAAAAGAAGAGTTTTTTATCTTTTTTGAAAATTATTTTAAAGAAAAAACATTGCCAATAAAAAAAGGTACATTGAGAGAAGTGCTAGATTATTTAATTGATAATACAGGAGTTCTTATTATTAAAGATAATAAATGGGTGCAATTCAGCCATGATTCATATATGGAATATTATGGCGCTTTGGAAATATTTAAACACCGAAGAGATAAGGAAGACTTATTGATTGAAAATTTTTTCGATTTTAAGCTACAAAATGCAGCAGTATTTTATGCAGGAAAGTCTAAAGATATGCCCGTTTTTCTAGAAAAAATAATTGCCAAATTAAAGAAGGCTACTGCGTTAAAACATTTCATGTCTGGGGTACTTGGTGCTGGATATTTATTGCAAGCTTTATATCAAACAGATAATACTTTGAGAAAAGATGCTATATTACAAGCATTAGACCTTAATGCAAAGTCCACAGATATACTTATCAAACTAGCGGCAGACGATGTTATTCTTTTCAGAAGTTATTCAATACCAATTCTTCAAATAATGAATCTATTCTATTTTTACGAAACATTCAATTCTGTAACAATAAAAGAACCATTAAAAATGGCGTTTGATTTTTATTATCAAGATTATAAAGATACAGGCAAAGCAATTAATGCGCTAAAAGCAATCACTTTAGCTCTGGTGTTGGATTCAAAACGAATATGTTATCCCCAAGCATTAGAACAAATTTTAGAAAACGATAAAATACTGAAAGATCCAGGGCTATATACAATCCTAGATTTTTCGTTTAGCACGTTTAATAATGAGAAATACAACAAATTGAAAAAGGAAATTAGAGATAATTATTTCCCTAAGATATCATCCCCTGTTAGAGAATTAGTAAAATTGCCGGCTAGTAGAGTTAGGTTTACTAAATTGGATACCATATCTTTAGATAAAAAAGTTCAATTAATTGTTGAGGGGAAATCTGACGCTGAAATTATAGAACATGCTTTTTATGTATTGACGGGACAATCCCCCTATTGGAGTATAAAACCAGCGGGAAATGAATCAGGTGGAGCCATTGAGGTTAGTAAGGTAATTATGAATTGTAAATCTTTAATAGATAAAAATGGAGTTATAATTGGTATTTTTGACCATGATGCTAAAGGTTTGCAAGAATTTAGAGGACTTAAACCTTCTGTTTTTGAAAAATATATAAATGATACTGTACGAAAGCATATTAGCTGCGAAGCATATGCGCTTTTACTCCCTGTACCCGGCGAGATGGACATATATTTAAAGAAAGACCAATCATTTAATTTCTTTGAAATTGAACATTATTTTGGCAAAACATTTTTGGTTGAAAATGACATCGTAGAATCTACAGATATCCCCGAAGTATATAAAATAAAAGAATCAAAGAAAAAAGCGCTCTCTAAATTAGTAAGAGGGCTTCAAAATAAAGAGCACTTTATTTATTTCATAGATTTGTTTAATGCTATAGATAAAATAACAGGGATAGAACCTGAATATACATTGGAATAGCAATTAGAGTATATAAAGAGCTATTTCTACTATTAATTAATAGAATAGTAGAAATAGCTCTTTTTATTTTGATGTTTATTTTAGTCTGAAATAATTTTAATAACACCAAACATGCTATTTTCTCTTACTACTATCATTATTAAATAAATGAAAACGTAAGTTGTTGCACCTGTCCGAAGCTATCCTGAAAATACACATCTACCGTCTGCTGGTCGGTCGATGCAGAGGTATAGTAAAGCCGGAATGTTTCACCCGGAAGCGGGTACAGGTCATTCGGCAGTAAAACCGTTCCATCGGACATTTTCAGCGTTCCCGCCCCGTCCGGCTGAAAATAGCGGATGAAATACTTTGTTTCCTCAAACCGCCCATCCCGGTGAAGCTGGCAGCGTATTTCCGCCGTTTCACCTACCTTTAATTTCTTCGGTACAGGCATCGTTTCGACAGTGAACGGGTAAGACTGCTGTATATCCACATTGTCATTACAGGCACTCACTAACAACAGGGCAGCCACCATGTAGCACCCTATCAGCATCTTATAAATTACATTTCTCATATACATTGTATATAATAGGTTAGTTTATCACATGATTATCTTTAGTCCGACCCCGAACTGTGTATGGAACTTGCCAACGGAAGAACCGAACAGGCATCTTTCCCGTGCGTTAATCAGGAATACCACCCGGTCAGTAATATAACTCTCCAGTTCCAGCGTCAGCGCACCGCCATAGACAAAACCGTCCTTATCGGTCAGGGTCGAACCATCAGGTAGCAGCTTGTCACCCCAATTACTTGTTTCGTACCCGGCAAGGGCAGACAAACCCAGCGAAAGGAAAAAGGTTTTCTTCCGGTCTGAAAGAAAGTTCAGGTAGTAACCACTCTCACCTGTAAACTGGCTTACGGGTATCTGTAAATCCTTATAGGGGTAATGCTTTTCGAGGTATTCCCCGCCGATAATCCACCTGTTCCCGTTTTTGGTATAGGTACTCATGGCAGCCCCGAAGTAATAAGCGAAATCGCTTTTACTGTTCCAGTGAACGCCGTCCGCCATGCCGCCCGTAACCTGCAAGCCTTTCATTCCCGGCAGACATCTTTGTGCGTGTGCCCGGTTGAAAGTCAGGCACAGCACAAAAAGGGATATAATACAGCATATCCTTTTCATGTTCATTTGATTTTAAGTTCGTTAATCACTTTGGCTGCCACGACATCCGAGTTCTCCACCCGGATAGTTTGGTGTCTGCCCCCGTTTTTTTCCATCAGTTCAATAACCAAGACCTTATCATCCGGTATAGTGAATTGTGGAACGGTGTACACGGTGCGGACGGTACTTTTGCCATCGATAACCAGTATCTCGTTATAGCTCCGCACCGGGTCAATGACGGTTTCCTGAATAGCCGTTCTTTTGGCTACTTTCTTATCCACAATCTTGAATCGGATAAAATCGGTATCAAACGGCACGTTTGAACTGTTCCTTACCTGTGTGTGGAAGTAAAAAAGCCCGTTATGCGAATAAATGCCCTTTACCAAGAACTGCACCCCGAACCGCTTGCATCCCAAATGCTTTATTTCCCGGTCATTGTTCTTGTAGATGGACTGCATAATCAGCTTTACCAAGAGCGGGCTTTCGTTACCCAATTCACGAAAATAGATGTTCATCCGGGTATGGCTAAAATCCGTTGTGTCCTCATTCTCCAAGAAATCTTTCATTTCGATGTTCAGCATTTCCGGTTCATGTGCATACTTTGCATTAAAGGAATAAAAGCTGCCATCCTCACAGATAACGGAAAAATTGGTTTCACCGGGAAAGCCCTCTGTCGTAGCCTTAACCCTGACAACATTTTCCGCCCCGTCCGCTTTTCCGGCAATAATATAGTTACTGCCTAAGTCCACATACTTAACGGCAGACGGGAAAATAATATGTACTGTTTTGGCAAACGTCACCTGTACGCCGTAAGGTGTCACCATTTGGCGGTAAGGGAGCTTTTTAGTAATGCCCTGATATAAATCGTTACTTTGTGCTTTCACGGAAACCATGCCCATGATAAGAGCGAATAAAATCATTAACTTTTTCATTTGGATTGAAATTTTTATGGTTGATAATTGATAAATAGATTATTGCTGTTTGGCGTAAAGCATCACCTGATAGTTCGCTTTCAGGTGTACCTTTACCGTTCTGAACTTCTTGGCAAGGTATTGCGAACCGCCTTGCATCAAGCCCCTTGTAATATCCATTGCGACCTGCTGCCCGGCACTTTGCGCAAAGGAAATGCTCGTACCCAGCCCGGCGCCGATATTCGCCATCGCTTCCTTTGCCGCTTCCTGTTCCAGTGACGAGGGAACGGAAAGCCCCTTTTGCCCGTCACTGTCGTAAACGGCAAGTTCCACAGGAATGATGTTACCCGCATATTCGAGCGAGGACACCAGTATGTCGAGCCGTTCCCCCTGCACTTTGGCACTTCCCGATACAAGGCTGTTTTTCGGGACAATCACGTTCCCCGCTTGCAACGGTTCTAACAGCCGCAGTTTGACGGTCTGCCCGTCCATAAGTGTTTGGTCGTTATGAATACATGCCCGGATAGTGTTCTTTCCCATCGAATAACCACTGCCGACTGCCGTATTAAACCCATAATTGCGTGGTTTGCTGTATTCGGCGATAAATTCGGCATTGCTCATGGGCTGCTGCAATCCTGAAACCGTCCTGTCCGATATAGCTTTTACGGGTGTGGCACTTCCTTTTTCCTGAATAGCTGCTGTGGGTGTTACTTGTGCTACCTGTCCCGGCTGCCCGCCGTTCATGTATTTTGCCGCCAGTTCATAGGACTTTTCCATAAGAGCCACCTGCTCGTCCATGCTGCCCGCCCCGTTTTTTTTCGCATCGAGCCGGGCAGTGAGTTCTTCCACCTGACGTTTCAGTTCCTCTTTTTCCTTGTCCTCTTTCGGCGTTTCGTAGAAACTGCCTAACTGACGGTTCATGTCCCGGTAAGCTGCCGCCGATGATTGGATGGAGGAACGGCTATTGTTCGGCGCACCCGCCCCGAAATCTATTACATTGGTTTTCGGCTTTTCCGCCGGAGCATCATCTATCAGGGTTAAATCTTCCCCGTTCCCGTTTTCCTCTCCCAGCGAAAAGGCAAAATCCTGTAAGGAGCGCATCTTGTCCGCCTGCTTGTTCTCCATCTGCTCCTGTTCGTAGGCTGTCTTTTTATCGCTGATTATCCCGTCCCCTTTGGGTTGCGGAATATCAGCATTAAATCCGCCCACGTTTTCCACTTTTGCTTCATCCTTATCGGACGGTGCAAAAATCAGGTACATAGACCCCAAGAAAACCAGTCCCATAATCGGATAAACCAGCATCTTCTTTCGCTGCTGTATCTGCTGCGGGGTAAGTTCCTTTTTTTCTTTTTCCTGTTTTTCAGGTTCTTTCTTCCTGTCCGTTTCCGGTGCGGGAACTTCATTCTTCACTTCTTTTTCTTCCATTGTCTGACTGATTAAAAATGTTCGTACTGTCTTTACCTTGTAGCTGCAACTGCCTGATGTGTTCTATCCGCAGGATTTCGCCATCCTCTTTTCCTATCCGGTAAATGGATGATACCGTAAAGTAGATGGATAGCCCGCCGAAGAACAGGAGCATAAGCAGGATTACCGCCAGCCTTATTTCCGGTGTCATGCGTCCGCACAGGTGGCGGAGTTTTTCATCCGCCCAGTCCCGTACATGGGTAATCGCCTGATTCACCGGAGAGAGAATTTTCCGTATCATGGCTTACCGCTTTATGGTGTTTAAATCCTTGTTTTCCGTTATCTCGAAGTTTTCCATGATAAAGCCGTGCGGGTTATTATCACTTCTTACGGCGTTTAATAACCGGCAACGGGTGACAAGGCTTCTTTCCGTCATGCTGCTTTCACGGATAATCATTTGCCGGGCATAGGTAGCCACCGCATACGGGTACACATCGAAATTGCATGAAACGCTGTCTATCTGTATCGTTTGGCTGATATTGCCCGATATGATACGGTTGTAATACCCTTTTTCCGAGAGGTCACGGTAATAGTTGAATGCGCTCTTGTCAGCGAGGAACAGCGACCGTTTGATATTGCTTTCGATAGCGTTCTTATCCGGGGACAACGTGAAAAACAGTTCGTGGAAACGCTTCACGTGTTCCCTTGCTTCGACCGGACGGTTTTGCGAGAGGTCTTGCGAAAGCGCAAGCATCAACGACTTGCCACCGTCCAGCACATAAATCTTCTGCCGTTGAGCTTCGGCAAACGTGTAGGAGTTCCAAACAGCATAACCCGTTATCAGGGTACACATGACGACAAACACAATTCCGAAAAGACGTATCTGTTTGAAACTGGTTTCAATATTCTTTAAAATTTTAAATTCCATCTTGATTTTTATTTATTGGTTACTTTTGATTAGTTTACCGCCGACCCTGCCGCCAGCGTTCCCGGTGGCTGCTCCGGCTACCGCACCCACTCCGCTACCTGTTTTGTTAGCTGCATTGTTGATGTTCCGGCTCATGTTACCCATTCCACCTGCCTGAATAATCCAGTTCGATACGGTGGGGATGGTGAAGTAACCGATGATACCGATTATCATAAAAATGATGTACACACTGTTACTTCCGTCCGGTATGAAATTGGGGTCTGATAGCTCCTGAATATCCTTTTGGAGCATAAGCACCTGTATTCGGGCAAGAATGGAACTGAACAGGTCTGAAACAGGCAGCCATAGGTATACGGAAATGTACCTTGTTATCCATTGGGTCAGTGTCGCCTGAAAGCCATCATACACGCTGATGGCAAAGGCTATCGGACCCAATATCGCCAGTACAATAAGGAAAAAGGTTCGGATAGTGTCTATCACAAGGGCTGCCGATTGAAAGAGCAGTTCCAAAAGTTCCCTGAACCAGTCCCGGACGGATTGCTTGATATTGTGGGCTGCCCTATCCATGTACATACCGCCCATCGTGGCAATATCTTTGGCAGACCATCCCAGTTCATCTATCTGCTTGTCAAACGCTTCATCCGAAACAAGGTAAGCCGTTTCCGGGTTGCGTACCATCGCTTCATATTCCAGCTTGTCCTTTTGCGCCCGGTAAGCGTTCATATCGAAAGTCTGCGTTTCGAGCATGTTGTTACAGCCCCTTACCACAGGTGACATGACACTGTTAATCGTACCCAGTACGAATGTGGGGAAGAACATAATACAAAAGCCAATCACAAAGGGACGCAGAAGCGGGTAAACGTCTATCGGTTCGGCACTGGCGAGCGACTGCCATACTTTGGCAGCCACATAGAACAAAGCCCCCAGTCCCGCTATTCCTTTGGCTACCCCCGCCATGTTCCCGCATAAAGGCATCATGTCCGTGTACAGACTTCGTAAAATCTGATGCAGGTTATCAAATTCGATTGCTAATAACATACTACTTATTTTTAGAAGTTACCAGTAACGTTCATCCGCCGAACCATATAAAGCCATTACCCGGTCAGTGTCCTTTTTCTTTTTCGCCCGCAGGTAGGAGACAGAAATATTTTTGCGGGTATAATAACTTACCAAGTCCCGGTAGTTTTTGATGGCGTTATACGTCCGGTCGATAACGTCCATCCGTTCCTTGTCCGACATGGAAAGCCCGTTGATGTTCACCACGCTTTTCATTTCTTCCAGCACATCGGAACTTTCCTGCAACAGTTGGGTATATCCGTAGGCAATGGCGGAAAGTTCGTCCGGCGTATAGTTTTCATCCGAAAGCATCTTCTGAAAACTGTTCACATAGATGTCGGAAATTTCCCCGATAAGCAGGATGGACTTTTGCACCTTGCGGGCATCTTTGACAAGGTTATGTACTGATTTAAGCCTGTCGTAGTATTCCTTACCCTGTTGGTAAATCTTCACCGTTTCCTGAAAATTCTTTACCATATTCTGTGCGGTGGATGATGTCTGCACGATGTTCTTTGACGCATTGATAATCCCTTGCGCCAAGTTGCCGGGGTCACTCACGACCCACTGTGCGTTTACCTTTCCGGTAAACAGGCTGCATACTACGAGCAGCATTATAATCTTTGTTCTCATACGCTTACTTCTTTATTGGTTGGTTACTCCGTTTGTATTCTCCGCCGGGTGAAAGCAGAATCCGGTCGTTCTCCTTGTCGTAGGTCAAAAGGACGGAAAGCCCCGTTTCGATGAACAGGTTTCCGTCCTGTTCTGAAATCTGATAGGTTTCCGTTTGGATAGTCCCCCGGTAAGTTATTTTGCGGGTCGTTACCCTATAATGCCCGTTTTCCTCAAAGAGAGAGAACGCCGGACGGTTTTTCACGCTTTCCCAGTCGCCACGCATCGCCCTAAGACGGTCGGCGTTCGTTTCCTTACAGGAAGAAAACCCCAGTAACAAGGTGCATAACAGCACCGGAAACAGGAATTTTAAATGTTTCATACTGATTGATTATTAAATTGTTAATTGATTATTTTTCGGGATTACGCTTGCATTCGGCAAGCCGTTTGATAGCCAGTTCGAGATTGCCGCCCAGCTTTTCAGACAAGGCGAAAAGTTCCATCTTTTCCGTTTCTTCGGTCGTATATGTAAAATATTCTTCCAAACTCACTTCTGTGGCATATACGGCGGACTGTGTACCGCCTAAGCCTATCCAAACTTCCTTGTATTTCCGGTTGGGATGATTGGCAAGGTTGATGGAAAGCACCTGTGAACGCTCTTTATCGGTCAGCCCTAAAAGGTTCTGTATGCTGTCGAACTTGTTCAGATACTTTCTTTGGTCGAGCAGTATCTTACAATCCGAATTGTTTATAATACTCTCTTTTACAATGGGTGAGGAAATAATATCTTCCACTTCCTGTGTGACTACAATCGCTTCACCGAAATACTTTCTGACGGTTTTATAGAGGTACTTAATATAATCCGCCATGTTCGCCGATGCAATCGCTTTCCACGCTTCTTCTATCAATATTAATTTTCTGATACCCTTTAGTTTACGCATCTTGTTAATGAACACTTCCATGATGATAATCGTAGTAATCGGGAACAGGATTTTGTGGTCTTTGATATTATCCAACTCAAAGACAATGAAGCGTTTATGTAACAAATCAAGCTCCTTGTCGGAGTTCAGCAGGTAGTCGTATTCGCCCCCTTTGTAGTAAGGTTCTAATACATTCAGGAAATTGTCTATATCAAAATCCTTTTCCCGGACGTTCTTTTTTTGCAGGTGTTCCCGGTAATCGGTTTTCACATACTCGTAGAACGTATTGAAGCAGGGAGTAACCGAACTGTCCTTAGTAATCAGTTCGATATAGGAACTTACAGCGTTTGACAAAGCCACTTCTTCCGCCCGTGTGGGTGCTTCATCGTCCCTTTTCCACAGGGTCAGGATAAGCGTTTTGATACTCTCCTTTTTCTCAATATCAAATACCCCATCTTCCACATAGAAAGGATTGAACGCTATCGGGTTTTCGGTGGTATAAGTGAAATATATTCCATCTTCCCCGTGTGTTTTGCGGTTAATCATTTCACACAGCCCCAAGTAACTGTTTCCTGTATCGACCAACAGGACGTGCGCCCCTTGTTCGTAATACTGGCGCACCATGTGGTTGGTAAAGAATGACTTGCCGCTACCACTCGGCCCAAGTATAAACTTGTTGCGATTGGTAATGATACCTTTTTTCATGGGTAGGTCTGAAATATCAATGTGCAACGGCTTTCCAGTGACCCTATCCACCATCTTGATACCAAAAGGGGAAAGCGAACTTTTGTAGTTCGTTTCTTCAGTGAACAGGCAAAGAGCCTGTTCGATAAAAGTGTAGAAACTTTCTTCCGTCGGGAAGTCCCCCTGATTGCCGGGTATGCCCGCCCAAAACAGGGTCGGCGTGTCGGTGGTGTTATGGCGTGGCTTGCACTCCATAAGTGCGAGCTGGCTGCCTACATCGTTTTTGATATGCTTTAGTTCGTCCCGGTCGTCACTCCATGCCATGATATTGCAATGGCATCGCACGGAGATAAGCCCCTGTGAATGTGCTTCGTTCAAATATTCCTCTATCCAAGCCTTGTTTATCTGATTGGCACGGCTGTATTTGGAAAGCGAGTGCATATTGCGAGCCATCTTTTCAAACTGTTTCAGGTTCTCCGTATGGTCGTCAATGAAGATATACTGGTTATAGATATGGTTGCAGGAAAGTAACACCCCAACCGGAGAAGCAAAAGACAATCTGCAATCGCTCCGGTCAGTGGATAGCTTCTCATAGCGGGTATCTGTTCCCACCTTGCCCGGCATATCTTCCGCATCCGAAAGGGGATGCAGGCAAAGGATATTGTCGCCAATCTTCATTTCGTCAGCACCCAGTGAAATATCTTTCAGTGTGGTGGTATCGGTCTGTGAGAGTGAAAAGTATTTCTCCACGATGCCCGCCGTTTCCTTTGTTCCGGTGATTTCGTCCGAAGTCAGGCGGGTAAGGGTAATGAAACCGCTATCGTTCATAATGCTTTCAAACTGCCCCACCGCTTCGAGGAACTTTGTAACCGTTTCCTTGTCCCTTATCTCTTTGGGGACAAGGAAGCCCCGGCAAAGGGTGGAGAAGTTACTCTGCATCCGGCTGCGTTCCTTTGTTGTTTTCGTCAGGAACAAATAGCAGGTGTGGTTTAAGAACGGTCGTTCATTGAAATGCCGTTCAAAGGAACGGGAAAGGAAACTTAAATCATCCTTTTGGATGTCGGGCGCATAGTTCTCTTTGATGAACCAGTCCTGTTTGTGTACGATGCTGTAATCGGGCAGCACCTTTACCGCCTTGTTCCAAGCAGAATGTATCGCTTCGTATTCGGCTGCCGTAACGGTGAACAGTTCGGGCAGTTCCACCCGGAACGCCACCGTTATGTCGGCATCTTTGGAAACGATGCACCCGTTTTCCACCGTGAACAGTGGAAACTTGTTTTCCAGCGTGGTAGCTTTTAATATATTTCTCATTTCGATGCTTGTTTCTGATTTTTAGTGAATAATCGGGATATGGCTTTTCGGTTGATGATATGGAAAGGGTGGCTTTTGCGTGCGGACAATTTCATTAACCCGTGTGTCCCGTACTTTTCGTTTAACCGGAAAGTGAGCCATACAAGCAGCGTTGCCGAAGTAACGCCGAAGATGATGCACACCCACTGGTTAATACCTACCATGTACATGATGATGAAAAGCACGAACAGGGCTAACAGCCCGCCCGCAAAAATGAAAAGATACTGGCTTTTCAACCCTCGAAATTCAACTGGCTTGCCTATCCCCCTGTTAATCGGATAGTCTGCCATAGTCCGTTCTTTAGAGGAAGAATGAACGTAGGATGGTAGCTGCCACAATCAGGAAGATACAAGCACCGAACCACGAAGCCGCCGTTTTGCTCGTATCAGGGTCGCCCGAAGAAAACTTGCCATAGACTTTCACGCCGCCAATCAAGCCGACCACTGCACCGATGGCGTAGATTAATTTTGTCGCCGGGTCGAAGTAACTTGTTACCATGTTGGTAGCTTCCGTAATACCCGCCATGCCGTTACCTTGTGCAAAAGCGGAGGATGCAGCCAAAAGAACGGCTGCCGAAAAGAGAACTTTCTTTTTCATTATAAATACATTGTTTTTAAATTGCCGGACGGGTGGATAGTCCGCCCGGCGGAGTGATTAATAATTGAATTTTTGTGGTTGCGGGGAGTGTTCCCCGTTTTCTAAAAGGTCTGTTTAACCGTAATCTCTCTGTTTCATCATCTTATTATTTAAAGTTTACCATTAAAGAAAATCGTTCATGTCAAAATCTGCCATTTCATTACTTCCGGCAGCCGGGACAGTAGCGGGTACGGGTATCTCATGCTTTTGTAAAAGTTCCGCTACCCGTGACCTGCCCCCGTTAATCTGTTCCACCAGCGAATGAAACAGATTTGTTTCCGTCCGGCAGATGGTCTGTACCGCTTGCCGTTCTTCCGCTTCGGATGCTTGTTTAACCTGAATGACCTGTACCATTTGACCCAGTTCCCCCAGCGTGATACCCTGTGCCATTTCCGGTTCACCCTCACCCATGTAACAGGCGATTTCTTCCGCTTCGATTTCATCTTGTAAAACGTCCAGTTCTTCCGCATCTTCCGCTTCAAACTCCATTTCAAATTCGGTGTCAATCGCTTGCGGAATAGGTGTTTCTTCCTCTGTTTCCTCGCTTTGCGGAACAAATATAGAAGCATTATCAACCCCTTTTGAAAGGTGTCCTAAGATGTCCCCGTTTGTCCTCATTTGTCCCATCCGGTAACGGCTTGCCCCTACAAGAGAATCCCCGTTTCCGGTTTTCACGGTCGTTTTGCTTTCCGGTTGTTCCGGCTCTCTTTTTCTGCTTGTGAACCATGTTCCCAAGCTGTCCCGGTATCGCCATAAGAGGATGGCGTAATACAGGAGCGTTCCGATAATAAACCACTTCAACATATCAGAACGGCTTTTCAAATTTGCTTTCGTACAGTTCGTTTATCTCGTCCTGAAACTGGTCGAAATGCCGGAGCAGGATATTTTCTACATAGCTGCTCACGGTTGCTTTGCGCCCGCCGATAACGGTTACTATCTTCATCAGCTTTTCGTGTGTGGTACGGCTGACATATAACGGCTGGCGGTCGGTCAAGTCCACCCGCATGAAATAGGTTTCCCGGTAGTCACCCGGAGCGTTCTTTTTCCGGCGAGCAGGTTCTTTCGCTGCCTTTTCTTCCTTTGCCGTTTCCTGTTTGTCCGGCTTATCGGGTGTTTCCCTTTCGGTTTCCACCGCCGCCGATGTTGGCGTTTCCTGTTTCTTCACGGGCAAGCCCTGTGAAATAATCTCTTTCATAAAATCTTCGTCAATTTGCGGTTTCCCGCCACTTTGCTTTGCCATATCGTTACAGTTTTATAAGGTATGCGATTTCGGTTATCAGTTCTTCCATGTTGCTGCCCTTTACCAGCCGTTTGTCCGCCGGGAACAGCGTGGAACGAAACACGGTTTTACGCTGTGCGTCCAGTTCCTTTTTAAACCTTTTGGTGTCCGGGATAAATACTTTCATAAGGGGTAGTTCCAGTTCTCTGATGGTCTGCTCATACAGGGTGTAGAGGTCTGTTTTCTCCCGTCCATCTACCATGTTCCAAAACAGGTGCAGCCCTTTCAGTCGGCACGCTTCATTCTTAACCAGCAGTTTATGGATAGCCACCGCAAAGGAAAGGCTGCTTTCCAATACCACCCGGTCGGCGGCTATGGGGGTGAAAATATAATCCACCCCTGAAAGGGAGTTGATAACACCCTCGCTGTTCACCGTTCCGGGCAGGTCGAAAAAGACCACATCATAGTCCATCCCGGCAGACGCAAGATATTCATCCGCCGTTTTTATCGCTTCGTCCGGTGAACTGCAAAGCACCGGGTACGCTTTCTTTCCCAGTGTCTTGAACTGATGAAAGGCAAGCTGTTTGTAGTAATCATCCCCGTTCACCTGTTCGGCATCCCGTTTGCGCATGGCACTGATACTGTGCTGTGGGTAGTCGCAATCCACGACTGCCACGTTATACCCTTTTAGGTAATACAGGTAACTTGCCACCAAGACGGTGAACGTTGTTTTGCCGACCCCGCCCTTTTGGGTGGAGAAAGCCACATACAAGGTTTCTTTCTTCATTGTCATTTTGAATTATTGTGATACATCTTTATTGTTTTCCATCCGTTCAGATTGACAGACAGAGTATTTTCTTTCGTTCCATACAGGAAGCCCGAAAGCAGGAATGATTTCTTTCTTCTTATTCTTGTTCCTTTCAATCTTTCCACAAAGACGGACAGTTTTCTTTCCCGATTGAAAGACTGTTTGCTTTCAATCATTCCATCCGTTTTGCTTTCCTGCTTTCTTGAAAGATTACAATCTTGAAATCTTGTTTTCAAGTTTTCAAAACCGCTTTCTTTCCGTCCGCTTTCTGTTACATATTTCCATCCGTCCATATTGCTTTCTTTCTTAAATTCGGGACAAATAAACATAGAAAAACAACCCGTTTCGAGATGTGTCCTCAAATGTCCCCGTTTGTCCTCATTTGTCCTATAACCTGCTATTTCACAGCATTTTTAATACCCGTTACTTTGCAACCGAAAGGTATCGGTCAGGCTAACTAAGCCCCCGCCGCCGGGAGCGTTCCAATATCCGCTAACTCCAATCCATCGGTAGATGGATTTTTATTTGCACTGGCAAATAGCAAGGTGTGTTTTAAGCTGCTTGAAATTCTTTCAGCAGCTTTGAACGCCTTGCCCGGACGAAGCCGGGATAGGGTCACTCCGAAGTCGTAACCCTTTAAAAAAATGTAGCATGAAACAGAAAAATGAAAATGCGCCCCGTCCGGGTGGCGCAGGACGCAAGCCCAAAGCAGACCCGGCAGTGTTCAGGTACTCTATCAGCTTCAATGCGATAGACCACGCCCGCTTTTTGGCATTGTTCGACCAGTCCGGTATGCGCACCAAAGCGCATTTTATCACCGCCCGCATCTTCGGCGAACCGTTCAAAGTGATTAAAATCGACAAGGCGGCAGTCGAATATTATACCCGGCTGACCGCTTTATATTCCCAGTACAGGGGAATTGCCGTGAATTACAATCAGGTGGTAAAGGCTCTCAATACCAATTTTTCAGAGAAGAAAGCACTCGCATTTCTCTATAAACTGGAAAAGGCAACGATAGAACTTGCCGACCTGAACCGCCAAATTATTGAACTGACCCGTGAGTTTGAAACAAGATGGTTGCAAAGATAAGCGTAGGCAGTTCCCTGTTCGGTGCGCTTTCCTACAACCAAAACAAGGTGGACGAAGAACAGGGAAAGGTACTTTTAAGCAACCGTATGTTTGAAAGCGAGGACGGAAATTTCAGCATCCGGCGTTGTATGGAATGTTTCGATATGCACCTGCCCGCAGACCTGAAAACGGAAAAACCGATTATCCATATCTCCCTGAACCCGCACCCGGACGATGTACTTTCCGATAGCCAGTTGGCGGATATTGCCAAAGAGTATATGGATAAGTTGGGGTACGGCAACCAGCCGTATATGGTTTACAAGCACGAAGATATTGCAAGGCATCATATCCATATCGTTTCCATCCGGGTGGATGATACGGGCAAAAAGATAAACGACAAGTTCGAGCATATCCGCAGCAAACAAATCACCCGTGAACTGGAACAGAAGTACGGGCTGCATCCGGCGGAGAAGAAACAGGCAGCCGAACGCCCCGAACTTAAAAAGGTGGACTACCGGGCAGGGGACGTAAAGCACCAGTTATCCAATACGGTGAAAGCCCTTGCCGGAAGTTACCGTTTCCAAAGTTTCACGGAGTACAAAGCGTTGCTATCTATATATAATGTACAGGCGGAGGAAGTGAAAGGGGAAGTGAACGGTAAACCTTATAACGGCATTGTCTATTCGGCGACCAATGACAAGGGAGAAAAGCAGGGAAACCCGTTCAAATCTTCCTCTTTGGGTAAGTCGGTAGGTTACGAAGCCATCCAGCGACACATCAAGAAATCCACAAAGGACATTCAGGACAAGAACCTGAAAGAGCGTACCCGCCGGACAGTCGGCGCAGTGATGCAATCCGCCCATAATCGTAAGGAACTGGAGCAAGAACTGAAAAAGAAAGGCATAGATGTACTTTTCCGTCAGAACGATACAGGCAGGATATACGGTGTAACATTCATCGACCACGAAAACCGTACCGTCCTGAACGGTTCTCGGTTGGGAAAGGACTTTTCCGCCAATGTGTTTAATGACCTGTTTTCCGGCTCCCGTACTTTGTCGGGAAACAGCAAACAGGAAATGCAGGAACACACGCCGGAATTTAACCCGACCGGACACCTTGAAAATACAGGAAAAACCATTGCGGGACTGTTCAGCCTGTTATCCGGTGGGGACGATGCGCCACCCGACAACAGCCAAGTCCCGCCACCCAAGAAGAAAAAGAAGAAGAAACAAAGACGTATTTAATAACTATAAAATTTCAATTATGCAGAATGAAGATGATTTAAGAGGTCTTGCAAAGGTCATGGACTTTATGCGGGCAATCAGTATTTTATTTGTAGTGATAAACATTTACTGGTTTTGTTACCAGTCGTTCCGGCAGTGGGGTATCAATATCGGGGTAGTCGATAAAATCCTGCTGAACTTCCAACGTACCGCCGGGCTGTTCTCCAATATCCTGTACACCAAACTTTTTTCAGTGGTGTTCCTTGCGCTTTCCTGTTTGGGTACAAAGGGAGTGAAAGAGGAAAAAATCACATGGAACAGGATTTATGTGTTCCTGACAATCGGTTTTATCCTGTTTTTCCTGAACTGGTGGCTGTTGGTTCTGCCGTTGCCACTGGCTGCAAACACGGCATTGTATATCTTTACCATGACAGCCGGGTATCTTTCGCTACTTGCTGCCGGAGTATGGATTTCCCGCCTGTTGAAAAACAACCTGATGGATGATGTGTTTAATTTGGAAAATGAAAGTTTCGCACAGGAAACACGCCTGATAGAAAACGAGTATTCCATCAACCTGCCGACACGGTTCTACTACAAAAAGAAATGGAATGACGGATGGATAAACGTTGTAAACCCGTTCAGGGCAAGCATGGTTTTAGGCACACCCGGTTCGGGAAAATCGTATGCGATAGTCAATAATTACATCAAACAGCAAATCGAGAAAGGCTTTGCTGTTTATATTTATGACTACAAATTTCCTGACCTTTCGGAGATAGCTTACAATCACTCAATCAACCATTTAGACGGGTATAAGGTACAGCCTAAATTCTACATGATTAACTTTGACGACCCACGTAAAAGTCACCGATGCAACCCGATAAATCCGGCATTTATGACGGACATATCGGACGCATACGAAGCCAGTTATACCATCATGTTAAACCTTAACCGCAGTTGGATAACCAAGCAGGGAGATTTCTTTGTAGAAAGCCCGATTATCCTGCTCGCTTCTATAATATGGTTTTTGAAAATCTATCAGGGTGGCAAGTATTGTACATTCCCGCACGCCATTGAATTTCTGAACAAGAAATATGCCGATACGTTCACTATTTTAACCAGCTATCCCGAACTGGAAAACTATCTTTCACCGTTCATGGACGCATGGGAAAGTAATGCGCAAGACCAGCTTCAAGGGCAGCTTGCAAGTGCTAAAATTCCACTTTCCCGTATGATAAGCCCAGCTTTATATTGGGTAATGACAGGGGATGATTTTTCACTGGATATAAACAACCCGGAAGAACCTAAGATTTTGGTAGTAGGCAATAATCCCGACCGTCAGAATATCTATTCCTGTGCTTTAGGATTGTACAATTCCCGTATTGTGAAGCTGATAAACAAGAAGCACCAACTGAAAAGTTCCGTAATCATTGACGAATTACCGACCATCTATTTTCGGGGACTGGATAACCTGATAGCAACGGCACGAAGCAACAAGGTAGCGGTCTGTTTGGGCTTTCAGGATTTCAGCCAGTTACGCCGGGATTATGGGGATAAGGAAAGCAAAGTAATCGAAAATACGGTGGGTAACATCTTTTCCGGTCAGGTGGTTTCTGAAACGGCAAAAACGCTTTCAGACCGTTTCGGAAAGGTCTTACAAAAACGCCAAAGCATGACTATCAACCGGAATGATAAATCAACCTCTATCAGTACGCAAATGGATAGCCTGATACCACCCAGTAAAATATCCAACTTAACGCAGGGTATGTTCGTGGGTGCGGTCAGTGATAATTTCGATGAACGCATTGAGCAGAAAATATTTCATGCGGAAATTGTGGTGGATAACGAGCAAGTGAAACGGGAAACAGCCAACTACAAAAAGCTGCCCCAAATTATAGATTTCCGGGACGAGGACGGGAACGACCGGATGCAGGAAGAAATACAGGCAAATTACAACCGGGTCAAGCAAGAAGTCCAGCAGATTGTCACGGATGAAATGGAACGGATAAAGAACGACCCTGAATTGCAATATTTAATAAAGGAATAGTAGTTTATATCGTTTCGTTGGTGTTGTTATATCGATAATCGTGTTTTTATTTACGATATTTGATATATTTATATCAATATGCTTGTTTTGTATTACGAAAAATGCTACATTTGCCACATAATTGATTTTAATGGATTATGTACACAGAAATATTAAGAATAATAGAAGGGGGATTAGCTAAAGACACGAAAAAAGTCTATAGCTATTCCAAGTTACTTGCCGAAAAAATGGGCAAGGATGGAGATAGCAGGATGTCTAAAATGATTATGAAAGCAATAGAAAATAGAATGGCTACGACCATTACTATGGATGAATTGCTAACAACACCTGTTGACCAAGAAAGCCGATTGAGTATTGTAGATGTATCAGTCCCCTCGGTTGATAGTACGCCAATTGTTCTACCAAAATTGATAGATAATAAAATAGCAGACTTTATTAATGTTGTAAAACACCAAAGTCAGTTAATTCAAAAAGGAGTAGAAACGTCAAATTCACTACTTCTTTATGGGAGTCCGGGATGTGGAAAAACAACTATTGCTAAATATATATCTGAAAAAACAGGATTGCCCTTAGTCGTTGCAAGGTTTGATGCCATTGTGTCTTCCTTATTAGGGAATACAGCCAAGAATATTAGAAAAATTTTTGACTTTGCTGATCATAAACCTTGTATTTTATTTTTGGATGAATTTGATGCTATTGCGAAAGCAAGGGATGACCAATATGAATTAGGAGAATTAAAAAGAGTAATAAATAGCCTCTTGCAAAATATAGATTCTTTTGCAAAACAGAATATTCTTATCGCAGCTACTAATCATCCAGAATTGTTAGATAAAGCAATTTGGAGAAGATTTAATACGGTTATAGAAATAGGTGTTCCTCAAGATGAAGAATTAGTTAGACTATTAAAAACTTTTGTAGATGATTTTAATACGGATTTTACGACTGATGAAAAAAAATGCGATAAAATAGCTAAATTACTTATTGGTAAGTCGCCATCTGATATAAAAACAATCATCAATAATGCAAAAGCTAAAATTGTTATAAGCAATAGAGATATTCTCCAATATGAAGATGTTCTGATTGAATTGTTTGAGTTTAACAATAGAGGTAATCTTACTGTTGACGGGTTAGTAGAATATTTGAATGACAATGGAGTTCCCCAAGCGGCTATTGCTGATAGGATGGGGATTTCTCTTAGACAAGTTCGCAATTATTTAAATAAACAATCATAGTTATGGCAAAAAATCTTCCTATTAAGTTCTTTCAAAAAAGACAAAAAGACGAATTAGATACGGAAGGTGGTAGTAGCAATAAGCCACCTAAATGGGTCAATCCTGAAACTGTATGTGAGAAATCAATACATTTTAGACAAGTGTTAAATGAAGTTGCAGAATCTTTGTCAAGAAAAGTGAGACGTAATAACTACGTTCCTTCTGTTGTAAAATTAAAGATGAATTCTGATGCCTTAGCTAAAACTTATCGCAGAGAAGTTGCAAACCTATTTAATGTAGGTAAGTTAAATACGATTGGAGTAAGTGGTGAAGATGAGGTTTTGGTTAAAATAGATAACAAAGATGATTTGCGAAGAATTTCTGATAAAATAGCATATGCAGAAATGAGCCATCCTACTCCTTCTGTTATCATAGGTATTTCTGCTATAATTAACATTGAAGAGTTTAAACCTCAAGTTAATGTAACACCTACTGCCGGAACAATATTGAAAGTCAAACTATTTAACTACTATGACAATTCTTTGAATAGTGTCTTAATTAAAGAATTTGAAAAGTATTGTAAAGAGCATAAGTTAAATTATAAAAGTGTTCCTTATTCTGGAGAACTGAATATTTACCGAATAGATGATATCACTATAGACGCATTTAATGAAATAAAAGAATTTGATGGTATTCAATTAATATCAGAGATGCCAACTTATGATATTACTATGGATTCTGTTTCTGAAAAGAATAATATACCTGTAAAATATCCTAAAGCTGGTATTGAATATCCGGTAGTAGGAATATTGGATACAGGAATTGCAGATATAGATCATTTAAAGCCTTGGCTATGTGACGAAAGCATTACATACTATTCTAAAGAAGATGTAAATAAAAGTCATGGAACTTTTGTTGCAGGAGTATTATTATATGGAGATGAATTAGAGGGGGAAAATTATACTGGATTTGATGGGTGTAGGTTATTGGAAGCTATTGTAATGCCAGATACTTCAAAACAAAGTATAACTGAAGATGAATTGATATTTCAAATATGGGATGCTGTCAGTAGAAATCCTGATGTAAAAGTATGGAATCTTTCTTTAGGAACTAATAGGGAAGCTGATTTATATGAGTTCTCTGATTTTGCCAAGGCATTAGATGAAATACAAGAACAAAACAATGTTCTTATTTGTAAATCAGCAGGTAATTGTACTAATTTTAAATTGAATGCTCCGGTTGAACGAATAGCAAAATCAGCAGATACTGTAAGAGGTTTGGTTGTAGGTTCTTTAGCACATGATAAAAATAATACTGATATTGCAGAAAAAAATAATCCGTCTCCTTTTTCAAGAATTGGACGTGGTCCTTCACATTTAATAAAACCAGATGTAGTTCATTTTGGAGGTAACGTGGGATTAGATAGTTTCAATAATATTACAACAAACCCTGTTAAATCATTTTCGGTTTCAGGTCAAGTAGTTGGGAATGTTGGTACAAGTTTTTCAACGCCCAGAATAGCTGCAATAACTTCTGGACTTGATGCGATGCTAAATGAATCCTTTAATCCAAACTTATTAAAAGCTTTAATTATACACTCTGCAAAATATCCGGAGGAGATGAAAATGCAGATAGCTGATAAAATTAAATATACAGGATTTGGACTTCCTTCTAATGTTAAAGATATTCTTTTTAATGAACCTAATGAAATAACACTTATACTTCAAGATACATTAGAAAGAGGACATTTTATTGATATACTTGATTTTCCATTTCCTCAAAGCATGGTGGATGATGAAGGCTATTTTTATGGAGAAGTTACAGTTACATTAGTTACATCGCCTATTCTGGAGGTTTCACAAGGTGCAGAATATTGTCAGTCTAATATAGATGTTATGCTTGGCACATATGATGAAAAGATAGAACGTGATACTACAAAGCGAACTGTTAAGAATCCTATTGGTGCGGACGGAAGGCAAAATGTTTTAGCAATGGCAAATTATAGCAAAAAAGCATCCAAGGACATCACTTCTCCTTTTGCAACTGAACGAATGCTGGTTGCTTATGGTGATAAATTCCAGCCAGTCAAAAAATGGAGTGTAAATTTTGATGAATTTACGCCTGCTAATAAGGAGAAATTTCTAAAAGCACCTAAGAATTGGTATTTAAAGATGGAAGGATTGTATCGTCATTTTACAGAAGAAAAATGTGAGATGGAAGATAGAACACCAAGCCAAGACTTTTGTCTTGTAATAACCATCAAAGATACCAAAAAGAAAGGTAATATATACAATGAAGTTACTCAATTGCTTGATAATTTTAGTTTTATACATAGCAATGTGAAAGTTAAAGAAGAAGTACGAATCAGATTAAATAGCTAATAAACCAAGAAAAAACAATAAGCCTCAAAAGCGGGTAACTTTTAAGGCTTTATCATAGGAATGTTAAAACTATAGGAGTATTACAGGGTTGGTTACCCTTGCCATTCCTACTTTATTGAAAATCCAATATTACTGCAAATATAGTCATGTTTTCAATAAAACGAACAGATTGCAATATATTTCAATATTGGTTCGTCCTATCGGGAAAACTCATTACCCGTTATTAATGAGAATATAGTTAGTCATTTAAAAAAGAAATTTTATGGCACGAAATGGTAAAGTTGGCGATGGACATCGTAATGGGGCTGTAAGAGGAAGAACTCAAACCTTTAATCCTAAAACAGGTAATTGGGTTAAACGAAATTCCGAAACAGGAAAATTTATGGATGTTAAATCAGATGGTACTCCTTTTAAAGGAGTGACAAAAGAGAAATAGTTTTAATTTTGACGGCTGTCCAGTTTCTCTGGGCAGCCATTTTTTCATTTTATTAGGCTTAGAATATATGATAAGATGTTATAGTAATATTCCTTTTGTAATAATTTTATGGTACAAAACAATTAGTGATTTAAAAAGATACTTCTTTCTTAATCTCTGATTAAAAAAATTATTGGGATTTTAGCTATTAGTCAAAAAGCTACAATAGTGAGCAATGAACTTTAACCTCTTTTTCAATGATTGCAATATTTATTTGTCTGCCTGCGGACAAATGAAGCCAAACGGGGACTAATGAAGCCACCCGTTCCCAAATCCTTAAATATACTCTATTTCATCCGTACTTTTACTTTCGATAATTTTATTTATTCACTAAAATTCAAAAAGTTATGGATGTAAACACAGCCAACCAGTCCACCACTGACGAACAGATGATGGATATTCTTCTTGTACTGGATAAGGAGAAAAAGACAATCAGCGCAGTAAAAGGCGTAGATGAAAACGGGGAACTCCAAACTGTACCACCGGAGAACAACAGCGAACTTTTGAAATTCGACCGTCACGGTGATTTCTTTTCCAACTTCTTTTCCAATATGATGAACCAGTTGAAGAACCCGACCCGTTTTAACTTCTTCAAAATCCCGAAGATTGAACTTCCCAAAATCGAGCCGATGATTAGAGAGAACTTCAATCATCCGACACCCGAAAATGAAGCAGACATAGACCGTTACCGGGTAAAGCCTGAAACATTGAAACAGGAAGTGAAGAACGAACAGCCGACCCAAACGCAGCAACCGCAGCAAGAACCAACGGCGCAAGCACCGCAGCAACCTGACAAAAGTAAGTATGTTATCGATCCTGACAAGGTGGACTGGGAAGCCCTGAAGAACTTCGGGCTATCCAAAGAACAGCTTGAAAAGGCAAAGGCTTTAGAACCCATGTTAAGGGGGTACAAGTCACCCGGTGCGTTCTCCATCGCAGGAAACTATAATTCCGCCATTATGAAACTGGATGCACGCCTGTCTTTTCGGCATGACAAGGACGGGAATGTGGTTTTGGCTATACACGGCATCCGCCAAAAGCCGGAACTTGAACGTCCGTTCTTCGGACATGAATTTTCCAAAGAGGATAAAGCCAATCTTCTTGAAACGGGCAATATGGGACGCATAGTAAACCTGAAAAACTATATCACAGGAGAAATGATACCCTCTTTTATCAGCGTGGATAAGGTGACGAACGAACTGGTTTCCATGCGTGCAAGCAGCGTCCAAATACCCGATGAAATAAAGGGTGCCAAACTGAACAAGGAACAACAGCAAGCCTTACGGGAAGGAAAAGGGGTATTCCTTGAAAATATGATTTCCAACCGTAAAAATCCCTTTTCCGCAACCGTTCAGGTCAATGCCGACAAGAAAAGTCTGGAATTTATCTATCCCAATGCCAAACAGTCACAGGAGCAAGGGCAGAAACAGGCGCAGCAGAACAGCCTTGTCACCAGTGACGGTGTAACCATTCCCAAAAGCATTTCAGGAATAGAGCTATCACGCCAGCAACAGCAGGATTTAGTCAATGACAAGACCATTTTTGTTGCCGGGCTGAAAGACAAGAGAGGGGTAGAATACGATGCTTATATTCAGGTGAACCATGATAAGAAGAAATTAGGCTTTTACAGCGACAATCCCAGCTTTGACCGTTCCGCCGTGAAAGAGATTACTCCGGCAAACAAGAACCGCACACAGGTGGCGGTCAATTCGGAGGGCAAGACCAACGAAGCCACCAAGAAAGTGAAAGAACCCTTGAAAAAGGGTCAGGACAAGCCCACTGAAAAACAAAAGACCAAGCAGGATAAAAAGGAGAAGCAGGAGCAAGCGGACAAACCCAAACAAAACAGGGGACGCAAAAGATGATAGCAGTATTAATCCTTATCCCGGTTGTCGGTTTCTCCCTGTTTTTCTTCGCCTGTTACAAAACAGACTAGGAAGCCATAGACGAGCAGAACCGACAATTTTATGTAGATGGCTATCACATCTACTATGACCGGAAAATCCTAAGACAAAAAGAAGTGGAACAATTAAAATCGAAATTAGAATGATTGCAGTAATCGGAGAAAAACCAAGCGTGGCAAGGGACATTGCCCGCATTTTAGGAGCGAATGAAAAACAGGATGGCTACCTTTCGGGTAACGGGTATCTCGTTACATGGGCTTTCGGGCATCTTGTCGGTTTGGCAATGCCGGAAGCATACGGCATACAGAGTTTCCGCCGGGAAAGCCTGCCTATCATCCCGGAGAATTTTCAACTTACACCCCGGCAGGTGAAAGCGGATAAGGGGTACAAGGCTGACCCCGGCGCATTAAAACAGCTAAAGGTAATCAAAGAAGTATTCAGCCAGTCGGACAAGATTATAGTCGCCACCGATGCAGGGAGAGAGGGAGAACTTATCTTTCGCTACATCTACCAGTATATCGGATGCAACAAGCCCTTTGTCCGTTTATGGATAAGCAGCCTTACGGACAAGGCAATCCGTGAGGGACTGCAAAATCTGAAAGACGGCAGCCTGTATGATAACCTTTTCCTTTCGGCACAGGCACGCAGCGAAGCCGATTATTTAATTGGCATAAATGGGACACAGGCTTTAAGCGTGGCAGCCGGACAAGGAATATTTTCTTTGGGACGGGTACAGTCGCCCACGTTGGCAATGATATGTACCCGCTTTTTAGAGAACAAGAACTTTGTCCCACAAAAGTATTGGCAACTGAAATTACAGGCGGTAAAGGACAATGTTTTCTTTGCCGCCCTGTCCGCAGACAAATACGATACGCAGCAAGCTGCCATCGACACGCTGCAAAGGGTAAAAGAAGCGGAAACGGTACAGGTGAAATCCGTAGAACGCAAGGAAGTGAACCAAGAACCGCCATTGCTCTATGATTTAACCACGCTCCAAAAAGAAGCGAATACGAAACTGAACTTTTCCGCAGACAAAACCCTGTCTATCGCACAAAAGCTATATGAGGGTAAGCTAATCAGCTATCCCCGAACCGGGAGCCGCTACATTTCGCAGGACGTGTTCGAGGAAATCCCGGAACGTCTTATTAATTTGGAACAGTACGCCCGTTTTGCCGGGTATGCAGCCGGGATGAAAGGCAAAGCCTTAAATTCCCGCTCCGTGAACGATGGCAAGGTAACAGACCATCACGCCCTGATAGTGACGGAAAACCTGCCCGACAAGATGGAAGCTGACGAACAGGCAATCTATGAACTGATAGCCGGACGGATGTTGGAAGCCTTTTCAGAAAAATGCGTCAAGGACGTTACCAGTGTAACGCTGGAATGTGCAGGGTCGCTTTTCACCGTCAAAGGGTCTGTAATCAAGCCCGCCGGATGGCGTGCCGTATTCGGCGAGAAAGAGGACGGAGAAGATAACGCCACTTTGCCAGCCATGCAGGACGGAGATAGTTTACCGCTTTCCGGTATTGAACTGTTGGAGAAACAGACCAAGCCCAAGCCGTTACACACGGAAAGCAGCCTGCTTTCTTCAATGGAAACCGCAGGCAAGGAACTGGAAAACGCAGAACTGAAAGCCAGCATGAAAGATACGGGTATAGGCACGCCCGCAACACGGGCAGCCATCATCGAAACGCTGTTTTCTCGGCAGTATATCGTCCGGGAGAAAAAGAACCTTGTCCCGACCGAGAAAGGTCTTGCCGTTTACAATATCATCCGGGACAAGAAGATAGCAGACGTTGAAATGACGGGAATGTGGGAAAATACGCTTGCCAAAATAGAAAGCGGCGAAATGAACCCCGATACGTTCCGTAAAGGCATCGAAGTATATGCACGGCAAATCACGGCTGAACTTTTGGACGTTCAGCTTTCTTTCGCTTCGGGTAGTGGTTGCATTTGCCCCAAATGCAAGACCGGACGCATCCTTTTCTATCCGAAAGTCGCCAAATGTTCCAATGTGGATTGTTCCGTTACCATCTTCCGCAACAAGAGCGAAAAGCAACTAACAGACAAACAGATTACCGAACTGGTGGCTACCGGGAAAACCGGGCTAATCAAAGGGTTCAAGAACAGGGATGGTAAAGTCTTTGACGCTTCACTTGCCTTTGACGGGCAGTTTAATGTTACTTTCGTGTTTCCTGAAAAGAAAGGCAAGCCGAAGAAATAGAATGAAAATCATTATATTTGCCACAGAAAGTTTCATTATAGATAGATTATAATTAAATTTTTTGTGGTTGAAGCACCCGGAGGGACACCGGGTGCTTTTTATAAATCTTCTCTACATCACCCTATAAATATACCATTCCCATCTTTTTTTATTTTTTTTCGCATGTAACTATCTGATACGCAAAAATAGTTACCCCTTTGTAACTGTCTAACGTTTAAGTAACTTCTTTTTTTATACTAAGTATATTTGTAACTTTGCCATCGAAAAAGAAACTAAATAACAGTTGATATTCTACTGTTTTTGGTCATTGTTTACATAAATAAAAGGAGAAATAATTATGCATTACACAGGAACTATTTGGAGACCGCCTTATGAGGCATACTCCCTTTTAATTCAAGTTACAGCAGGATGTACTCACCATTCATGCAAGTTCTGTACTCTTTATGAAGACTTGCCTTTCAAGTTTCGAATGTCACCGTTCGAAGAAGTTAAATCAGATTTGAAAGAAGCTAATCACTACTATAAAGATGCAGACAGAGTATTCTTTACAGGGGCTAATCCTTTTGTACTTAGTGTGGATAAGCTCAAAACATTGGCGAAGATGGTACATGAATATTTTCCAAACTGTCAGAGCATCGGTTGTTTTGCAAGAATAACTGATGTTAGCCAGAAATCCGTCAAAGACTTGCAAGAGTTGAAAGACCTCGGTTATGATGGAATTACGTTTGGAATTGAAACGGGAGATGATGAAGCACTTGTTTTTATGAAAAAGGGATATTTGTCTAAAGATATTATCGAACAATGCAAAAAGTTAGAAGAGGTGGATATGAGCTACAATTTCTTTTATTTGACTGGCATTTCCGGTTCAGGGAGAGGGGAAATTGGCGCAAAGGCAACTGCGGAAATCTTCAACCAACTTCACCCACAAATCATAGATGCTTCCATGCTAACCATCTATCCAACCTCTCAGCTATTTCAAGAAATTCAAGCAGGAAATTGGAAAGAGGAAACAGAGATTGAAAAATTGCAGGAGCTAAAAACACTGATTCAGAGCTTGACGGTAAATGCAAGGTTTGCTACTGATGGAGCTTCTAACTTAATCCAAGTCCGTGGTAACTTAAAAACAGATAAGCAAAAGATGGTTCATTTTTTGGAACAACAAATCCATAATCAAGATGAATCTTATTTGCGGCAATACCGTGAGAACTTGCCTCATTTATGAAAAAGGATGTTAGAATAATCGTTCAAAATATTCAACGGTATGACGACTATACGGATAAAATAGTAACTAATGCCATTGGAAACTATTCACGTTCCGGTAGTAGTCATTCTGTTTTATACCGAGAATTATGTGCAGGAGGACATGTTGTTGAAAACCGACTGATAATCAATCCGGAAAAAGCTAATTTATATCGTACAGGGTCGATTTTTACTGAAATGTCTTTCCTAAATGGGGAATTAACGGAATCGGATTATATCACTGCTGATGGAGATATTAATATAAAAGTAAGGACATTGCTTTATCAGCTTAAAATATATGATGACCGCATTCGTGTTGAATTGAATTATGATTTATTTCTTAATGACAAGTTTACGTCTAATAATGCTCTTATTATAAGTATTAGAGATATTGCATAAAAGAATAATGTTATGAAAATAAGAATCGTAGATTTATTAAAATCAGATATTTATGGAATTGATGTCTATGTGAGAGGTTGGGTTCGTACGCATCGGCAGAGTAAAAATATAAGCTTTATTGCTTTAAATGATGGCTCTACTGTACACAATCTTCAAATTGTGATTGAACATGTAAAGTTTGAAAAGAACATGCTAAAGACTATTACTACAGGAAGTTCAATCGGTATAAAGGGCAAATTTATCCGGTCTGCCGGAGGTAAACAACAAGTAGAAGTAATAGCCGGAGATATTGAAGTATATGGAATAGCAGACCCACAGGAATACCCCTTACAGAAAAAGGAACATTCTTTAGAATACTTACGGGAAATAGCTCATTTACGCTTACGCACAAATATTTTTGGCGCAATATTTCGTATGCGCCATAATATGGCTTTTGCCATACATCGTTATTTCAATGAAAGAGGATTCTTCTATTTCAATACTCCTATAATAACAACATCTGATAGTGAGGGAGCAGGAGAACTCTTTGAAGTCAAAACGGAATTAAAAGATGATTTTTTCGGTTCCCCAGCCAATTTAACAGTTTCGGGACAATTAGAGGGCGAGCTTGGTGCGTTAGCATTGGGGGCAATTTATACCTTTAGCCCGACCTTTAGGGCAGAAAATTCAAATACATTCCGTCATCTTTCCGAATTTTGGATGATTGAACCGGAAGTTGCCTTTAATGATATTAACGACAATATGGATTTGGCAGAGGATTTTTTGAAATATCTAATCCGTTATGCACTTGAAAATTGCGAAAGTGATTTAGCTTTTTTAAATGACAACGTAGATAATGGTTTAATGGATAAATTACATTTCATTGCAAATAATGAATTTATGCGTTTGCTTTATTCTAAAGCTATAGAGATTTTACAAGAATCCGGGCGTCAGTTTGACTACCCTGTAAAACCGGGAATTGATTTATGTGCTGAACATGAACGTCATTTGGTGGAAGAATATTTTCGCCGCCCTGTGATTGTTACAGATTATCTTAAAGAAATAAAAGCATTCTATATGAAACAGAATGAAGATGGAAAAACAGTTCGTGCAATGGATGTATTATTTCCGAAAATTGGGGAAATCATAGGAGGTTCTGAACGGGAAGCCGACTATACAAAATTGTTGCAGCGAATGAAAGAATTGAATATGAATACCGAAAAACTGTGGTGGTATCTTGAATCACGCAAATTTGGCACTGTTCCCCATTCAGGCTTTGGATTGGGTTTTGAACGGTTGATGCTGTTTATTACAGGCATGACAAACATTCGGGATGTTATTCCGTTTCCACGTACACCCCGAAATGCAAATTTCTGATTATAACGAAATTCAATCATGCAAGATTATATCAATGAAATATTGCATCGAATAAATGAAGAAATGGAGTTGCTTGGCATTGATGAAAATGTCTGCGTGGAGGATGCTTTGCATATGATAGATGTCATACGACCTTTATTCGATAACTTGCGGAGCATGACTGTAAAATATGAATTTCAGAACGAAGATGAAGAAATTCATTTCTTTAAAGATATAAAGCCTGACATTCTTAGTCGGTATTTATACTTTTACAAAATAACAAGAATTGAGATGAAACGTCCGATTGGCAGTGATGATGTACAACGAGAGTATCTTCATTGCCAATTGGATAATTTAAAATATTTCTTTGACCAAAATCTTGATTTCTACCAATATTATCGTTCGAAAGCAACCCACTTAGATTCTTATTACTTTGTTCGGTATAAAGCGAATTTTAGATTGTGTGTTGATAGCGCATTTTTAGATAAAGACCCAGCCTTTTCTACTGGATATGATTACAAAGTAGCTAAAATTTTGTCGAATGAAATGCTACGAATATATCTCAATAGACAATTACAATTGTTAGACAGGAAAATGCAAATATCTAAAATACGAGCGGCACTTTCTGACTTTAATCTGAAATGGACTGGCTCTAAATCAGATGCAGTAGAGTTTGGATATGGACTTGTTGCTATTGCAACACTCAATAATGGAAATGTGACAATAAAAGAAATCATGGCTTTCATTGAAGCAGCTTTTGATATAGATTTAGGAGATTATTATCGAACATATCTAACTCTCAAAAACAGAAAGAAAAATCGAACTGCCTTTTTTACATCAGTAATCGAACAACTGTTAAAGCGAATGGAATCGGACGAATTGTAATAAAGATATTTAGTCCACATAAAAACTACCAAGTAATTACCAACTTGGTAGTTTTTGTTTTTATACGATTTAGATATGAAATGCGGCATTTTCGGGTAATAACACCCTGCTTTTGCTACTGAAAAAGAGAAAAATAAATATTCACCAACTTGGTTATACCTTGTAATTTTTATCTTTTGAAACCCGCCATCTTTGCAGCAAATCAATTAGTTAGCGAAATGGAGATAATAACATTTGAGTCAAAAGCCTATAAGGAATTAGACAACAAGATTACCGCTATTGCCGATTATATATTTAATCACACAGAAGCGGAAAGTACCAATGAGGATGAAATTTGGGTGGATAGTTACGAGGTCTGCACATTTCTAAAAATCAGTGACCGGACATTACAACGCTTGCGGACAGCCGGGACTGTCACTTATTCCAATATCAAGGGACATTATTTCTACAAGATTGGAGAAATAAAACGATTATTGGAAGAACGCCTGATTAAACGAGATAAGGACAGTATTAACGACCTGATAACCAACCACCAGTTATATGTTAAGGAAAGAAGAAATATTAGAAAGGACAAATAATGGGTTATCCGTGTTCAAGCATTACATATCCGGTAATTGGCGGATAGGACGCAATTTTTTAAACCCGCTTTATGAGGATAACAAAGCGTCCTGTAACATCTATTTCGACCGCCGAAGTGGTATCTATAAGATGAAAGATTTCGGCAACGACAGTTATAGCGGTGATTGTTTCTTTTTCGTGGGACAACTTAAAGGGCTGGACTGTAACAATTCAATGGATTTTGTGGAGATACTGGAAACCATAGACCGGGATTTAGGATTGGGACTGGCAACAGGTAATCCGATACCAGTTACCCGTACTTCTTCCCATATAGTAAATGATATGCCGGAAGAAACACCTGAAAAGGAAAGCAAACCCTACCAGTTCAGGGAACAGAAATTTCCGCTTGCTGAATTGATGTACTGGCAGCAGTATGGTATCACACCGGAAGTATTGGAACTTTATAAGGTGTGTTCCTTACGGGACTTTCAGAGCGTAACAGCGGATGGAACACCGTTCACTTATACTTCATCCGTAACAGAACCGATGTACGGGTATAAGAACAAACGGTACATAAAACTGTACCGTCCGTTCTCGAAAGCCCGTTTCCTCTATGGTGGCAATTTCGGGGAAAACTATTGTTTTGGATTAGAGCAGCTACCCGCAAAGGGTGATACACTGTTTATCACAGGCGGAGAAAAGGATGTCATGTCATTGGCGGCACATGGTTTTCATGCTATCTGCTTCAACAGTGAAACGGTGATTATTCCGCCTACGCTGATTTATAAATTGACGTTCCGTTTTAAGCATATCATCTTATTATATGATACTGACAAGACGGGAAAGGAAAGCGCATGCAAACAGGAAAAGCAGTTGGAAGAATTTGGAATAAGACGGTTACTTCTACCGCTTCCTGGAACAAAAGAAGAAAAAGATATTTCCGATTATTTTAAGGCAGGAAATACCCGTGAAGATTTCCTGAAATTGTTTATCGAATTTTTAGATAACCTATATAGTGATACATTGATTATGCTTAAATCGTGCGAAATAGACTTCAATAATCCCCCGGCAAAAGCGCAAGTAATAATTTCTGCCGGGGATGTTCCATTGGGAACACAAGGAAACCTGTTTGGTATTACAGGCGGCGAGGGAACAGGAAAGAGTAATTATATAGCTGCCATGTTAGCGGGCTGTATCTGCCAACCGGATAAGGAAATAGATACGCTCGGCATACAGATAGCTGCCAACAGTAAACACAAAGCGGTATTACTCTATGATACGGAACAGTCCGAAGTGCAACTGTTCAAAAATGTAAGTAACCTGCTGACACGTGCTAAGCAACCGAACAAACCGGAAGAACTGAAAGCATTCTGCCTGACGGGTATGTCCCGTAAAGAACGCCTGCACGCTATCGTACAAAGTATGGATAAATTCTATTACCAGTATGGCGGCATCCAGTTGGTAGTTATTGACGGCATCGCCGACCTTGTAAAGAGTGCCAATGATGAAGTGGAAAGTGTGGCAGTGATAGATGAACTATACCGACTGGCAGGAATTTATAATACCTGTATTCTCTGCGTGCTGCATTTTGTACCCAATGGATTGAAGCTGCGGGGGCATTTAGGTTCGGAATTACAACGTAAGGCGGCAACTATCCTTTCCATCGAAAAGGACGAAGAACCCACACAATCTGTGGTAAAAGCCCTGAAAGTAAGGGATGGTAGCCCGCTGGATGTCCCTTTAATGCTCTTTTCGTGGGATAAAACAGCCGGAATGCACCTTTACAAAGGAGAAAAGCCACGAGAGGAAAAAGAGAAACGCAAAGAAAAGGAACTGGTCGGGGTTGCCCGTGACGTGTTTGGCAGACAGGAACATATAACCTATATAGATTTGTGCGAGCAGATACAACAGATTTTGGATGTCAAGGAACGGACAGCTAAAAGTTATATCCGCTTTATGCGGGAACGAGACATTATCATCAAAGACCCGTCCAACCAAAGTTATTTTATGATTGGTTTAATTTAATCAGACAGCCTTATGTATATAGACAGAGAAGATTTTACCGCATGGATGGAACGTATCATGGATAGGTTCGATATGCAGGACAAGAAGATAGACAAAGTTATAAAAGGTCGTAACTGTTTGGATGGGGAAGAACTGCTGGATAATCAGGACTTGTGCCTGCTGTTAAAAGTAGCCCCCCGAACACTGACCCGTTACCGGAAAAAGGGAATACTCCCTTTCCTTATGCTGGATGGCAGGTGTTATTACCGTGCAACGGACGTACACAAGTTAATTCGGGAGAAAACCGATTAATTTTTTCTTTTCTAATGGTTTTCAATCCTGTTTTGTCGTAAGATAAGGCAGGATTTCTTGTTTTGTATATAGGAGTTTTCAGGGATTTGGCTAACTTTGCAAAAGTTACATAGAAGATAATGGCGATTGAACAGTAACCTGTGATGTTGCCTTTATATATATCATATTCGTTCGCCGAATATCCCACTACGAAAACTGGCACTTTTCAAAATGACGAGATTTTCAGCGCAATGTCTATGCTATGTTTTAACATAGCGTGGGCTTGCCTGTTTCGTCATTTAGGTATGCCAGTACCTCGTAGTGGAGCAGTGTGAGTTCACGCTTCTTTTTTGAGATACTGGCGGACAGTTTGAATAAAGATTATAAACGGGTCACCCGTAAAAATATAAACTGTTTAATGCCTAACAATATGAAACAAATTAAAGCGCATATCGCTGTGTCTCTCGATGGTTTTATCGCAACATCGGACAATGAACTGGACTGGATTACTTCAAATGTAAAATCGCTTATTGGAAAAGAATACGAAACGGCTACTTGCTTGCTGATGGGAGCTAATACTTATACCTATTTATTTGAGCATTGGGGTGGATGGTTATATAAAAGTAAACGTACTTTTGTAGTTTCCCACCACGATGCAAATGTTACGCCGGATTGTGGAGTGGAATTTCTTATAGATGCTCCACTTCGGAAAGTACATGAAATGAAAAGTGATAATGATATGCTGTTAGTCGGTGGTGGTAAACTTTTGACTACACTTATTCAAGCGGGACTGCTGGATAGTCTGACCCTTTACACTATTCCTGTTATGCTTGGTAAAGGTATCAGTTTCATAGGTGAAACTTTTGGCTCAAATTGGTATTTGGAGAGTTCTAAAATTATAGATAACAATATTTTGTTATCCTCATATAAATATGTGAATGCAAGATGATAAAAAGGGAGAGTATAGAACATTGAAGTTCTATACTTTCTTCTGTTTTTCCGTTTTTTGACGGTGTTCTAAAATTTCATCGGAATGTTCCAAAGCCCATTGAATAATACCATCTAAGGGCGACATTAAACTTTTTCCAAGCGATGTAAGACTGTATTCCACTTTTGGTGGTATTTCCGGGTACAGTTTACGATTCACTAACTTATCGGCTTCTAATTTCTTTAATGCTGTAGCCAGCATCTTTTGTGACACATTCGGAGTGTTTCTTAATAGCTCATTGAAGCGCAAGGTTCCCTTCTGATGCAGAAGAAACAATATGCGTAACGACCATTTATCACCGAAACGGTCAATTATTCCACAGGCAGGACAAATAGCTTCTCTATAATGAGTATCATCCATCTTTTTTTCTTATTTAATTCATTATCAATCAATAATAGTTACCTCTACGTTACTATCTTACTTAATGGTAAGTTCTTTTTTTATACTAAGTATCTTAGTAACTTTGTTCGCACAAAAGTAACTAAATATATTGAATATACAAAGTTTTCGGTCTTTCTAAATATTTAGCAAAGACTGAAACTTATAAAAATTAAGAGTATGGAAATAGAGAAAATGCACTTTGACGGTCAAATTTGGCGACCACCCTATGAAGCAAGTTCGCAACTGTTACAGGTAACAGCAGGATGTACATATCATAAATGCAAATTTTGTAGCCTGTATCATGGAACTAAGTTTAGATTATCCCCTGTTTCGGAAGTTGAATCAGACTTGAAAATAATTCAGGAATACCAGCCTAAGGCAAGACGTGTCTTTCTGACTGGTGCCAATCCTTTTGCTTTGAGCTATAACAGATTGTTGGATTTGGGGTTATTGATTCGGAAGTATCTCCCTTATTGCGAAACAATAGGAACATTTTCCCGCATAGCAGACATTAAATCGAAGAGTGTAGAAGAACTGAAGAACTTGCGTCATTTAAAGTTTGACAGTATTAGTATTGGCACGGAATCGGGAGATGATGAAACCTTGTCAAGAATGAATAAGGGTAATACGGCAGCAGATATATTGGAACAGTGCAGAAAGCTGGAAGAAGCCAATATTCGTTATAATTTGGTTTATCTGACAGGGCTTGCGGGAAAGGGGAAAGGACAGCAGAATGCAATCCATACGGCTGAAATATTTAATCAGCTACATCCTTTTACTATAAACTTCGTTTCTTTGACCGTATTTCCCGAATCGGAACTTTATCAGGAAATACAAGAGGGCAAATTTATTGAGGCATCGGAGCAGGAACGTCTGTTGGAGTTGAGAACCTTTATTTCTGCCCTTAGCATAAGGACAACTTTATTGGGAAATACAGTTTCAAATACAATACCTTTTGTAGGTATGATTCCCGATGATAAAGTCCGAATATTGAATGAACTGGATGCTGCAATCCGTCAAAGCAGTGAAATAGAATTAAAGCAGTATAGAAACGGTATAAGGTCATTATAAAAGCAGAGAGAAACGGGGGTAATTTCCCTGTTTCTCTCTTTCTATGGCATGATGACGTTATAATATAGTTACTATCTCATCAATGCTCTTGCGGGCTGTTGGATTGTGCTTTGAATCCGCTGGATAACCTATAGGAATTATTGCAACCGGGTGAATATTAGCAGATAATCCCAAGCTATGTTTGCATTCATCTATATCGAAATTGCAAACCCAACAAGTTCCTAACCCTTGTTCCGCTGCTGCCAAACAGATATGTTCCGTAGTGATAGCAGCATCAATATCTGCATGATTTTTATTATCATACTGACGTGTCCATGCAACCGAATCATTTGCACATACAATGATATATAGGGGGGCTTCCGCAAACCATTTGGCAGAGTAAACCTTTTGCAGCTTTTTTTTCTGCAATTCACTGTTTATCACTATAAATTGCCACGGCTGTTTGTTTACGGCAGACGGTGCATACCGGGCGCATTCAAGAATATAATCCAACTTTTCTTTCTCTACTTCTTGGGAAGTATAGCTTCTTACGGAATAACGCTTTTTTGTTAATTCTAAAAAATCCATGATGTATAATATTAATTGAGTTAAAAAATAAATCGCTATGTCTTATAACTGTATTATTTGTCCTGTACTGATATAATTTATTTTTTCGTCAGCAATACCTTTCAATATTCCATAGGCTTCTTCACCAGTACAATGGCAAGTATAAAATGTTGTATTTCGGCATAAAAACGTATTTGCAATATTTTTAATTAGGTTTATGTTTTCAGTTCTTTTCTTCAATGGGTCATAAAGATGAAAACCTGATATGCAATATTTCATTTCCTGTTTTGCAATATCTTCGGCTCTATTTAGAATATTGACTATTCCATTGTGAGCACAACCGCTGAATAAAGTTTTATAATTGCTTTCGGTTATAATCAAATATTGTTCATGCTTAAATGTATCATGCTCATACGTCCCATTTTGTTTGACGAATAGACTATTGTTTGCTGTAGGTAAATAACGATGTTCCTCTATATTGGAAAATATTTGCAATTCTTCATCTATTACATACTCATCCTCGATAAGAATAATTCTTGGATTATCTTTTAATTTTCTATCGAGACCAACGTACCATTTCATACCTAAGATATTAGCATAATATTCCTCAAAAGCGTATCGACTAATGTATATGTTCGCTTTGGCATTATTTTCTAAAAAATACTTCAAAGCTCCCCCGTGGTCATTGTGCCCGTGAGAAATAATCACAGAATCAATGTCCGAAATATCCACATCTAATTTGACTGCATTCCCCAAAAACAAACTATTTGAACCTAAATCAAATAGCAGTTTATGCTTTTTTGTTTCAATATACAAGCATAGTCCGTGTTTACTTTTATAGTCTTTGGATATGCTTGTATTTTCAACCAATGCTATTACTCTCATTTCATTTGTTCTATTTTGAAACCAGCTTTGCTAATCAGTTCTACTATTTCACCTGCTGCCAACTTATCGGACGTTACAGTCAGGGGACGATTGGAATCGGAAAAATCCAAATTCCATTCTTCTCTGTTCATTTTATCTTGCAATATTTCTTCTATTTTAGCAAGACAGCCCATACATTTGGCATTTGTTTTAAAAGTCATTGTTTCCATTTTAATTGATTATTAAGTTATTCTTTTTCTTTTTAAACGCAAGCTGTTTAACACCACAGATACAGAACTGAATGCCATTGCGGCACTTGCCCACATCGGATTTAAAAGAAATCCGTTTACTGAATAAAATATGCCTGCCGCAATCGGAATACCAATTAAGTTATAAATAAACGCCCAAAACAAATTCTGATAAATTGTTTTTATCGTCAATTGCGACAGCCGGATGGTTTCCGGTATTTTCAGTAAATCGGATGAGAGTATGGTCGCCATTGCCGTATCTACAGCAATATCACTGCCTTGCCCCATTGCTATGCTTAAATCCGCTTGTGCTAAAGCCGCACTATCATTAATTCCGTCACCTACCATGCCTACTTTTTTCCCATTCGCTTGCAATTCTTTTATGAATTGAGCTTTCTCGTTCGGCAACACTCCGGCTTTATAATGGTTTATTCCTACCTTTCGAGATATGGCTTGTGCTGAAATTGCATTATCTCCTGTCAGCATATACACTTCAACACCCATTTTCTGTAGTTGTGATATGGCTTGTGCCGAAGTTTGTTTAATTTCATCGGTAAGGGCTATAGCTGCAATAGCTTGTGTGGAATCAGCAAACCATACCAATGTTTTAGCTTCCTGTGTCCATTTGTTTGCCAATTCCTGCAAATGACTGGCTATCGTAATATGGTTATCATTCAATAATGACAGGTTGCCTGCGTAATAAGTCTGACTGCCTACTATACCTTTTACACCTTTTCCCGGAACGTTTTCAAACTTATCAATGGAAATCTCTTTTTCATTCTGCAAAGTATTGACTACGGCATCCGAAAGAGGATGTTCCGATAGCTTCTCTAAACTGTACAGTATTTTTCGGCTATGTTCAAAGCCGTTTTCCCATAGGCTTTCGACGACTACCGGATGCCCAGCTGTGATAGTCCCTGTTTTATCAAGAATTATCGTATCTATCTTTTGGGCAATCTCCAAGCTTTGGGCATCTTTAATTAAAATCCCTTTTTCAGCACCTTTTCCAATGCCTACCATGATGGCAGTGGGAGTAGCCAAGCCTAATGCACAAGGGCAGGCAATTATCAATACAGTGACCATTGCCAACAATCCATTGGTGAAGCCGTTCGTTGGTGCTAAAAATATCCATGCAATAAAAGCTATAATTGAAATACTAATAATAGCCGGGACAAAGAATCGGGCTATTCTATCCACTAACTTTTGAACGGGAGCTTTGCTGCCTTGCGCATCCTGCACCATGCGGATGATTTGTGCCAGCATCGTGTCAGAACCTATTTTATCGGCAATAAACCGGAATGTCCCCTTTTGATTGATGGTTCCGGCAAATACCTTTTCGCCGGATTGCTTGTGCATGGGAACAGGCTCGCCATTCAACATACTTTCATCCACGTATGATTCTCCTGTAACAACCACGCCATCTACTGCAATGCGTTCTCCGGGTTTAACAAGAATTGTATCACCTTTTTGTACGGCTGTTATCGGAACGGTACGTTCATCAGAATCTACGATAATAATTACCGTCTTAGGTTGCAGCCCGATTAACTTTTTTATGGCAGATGAAGTATTTTGTTTAGCACGCTCTTCGAGTAACCGTCCCAATAAGATAAATGCAATGATAACACTTGCCGCTTCAAAATAAATATGCGGTTCAATCCCTCTTGACAACCAAAAATCAGGAAACAACAGATTAAAAACACTGAATGTATAGGCTATTCCGGTACTAACAGCTACAAGGGTGTCCATATTGGAAGTGCCATGCTTTAATTGCCGCCACGCATTGATATAAAACTCACGTCCCAAACCGAAAACCACAGGCGTGGCGAGAATCCAAAGTACATATTTTAAAGAGGATATATCTTCAAAAAACATACTGATAATCATAATTGGGAGAGATAACAGCAGGGCTGCCACTGTACGCCTTTTTATCTTCCGGTATCTTGTCAAGCGAATTTCTTCCGCTTTATCGGCTACGTCTTCGCCGGTATCAACCAGTAAATCATATCCTGCATCTTGTACGGCAGATTGCAGTGTTGCATCGGAACATACTTCCGGATTATATTCTACCTGTGCTACCGCAGTCGCATAATTCACTGTTGCTTGATATACTCCCGGCAAACCATTTAATGTTTTATCCACACGAGCCGCACATGAAGCGCAACTCATACCCAAAACCGGATATGTATTTTTTATGTTCTTACCTTTTCCCATATTGATGATTTTTATATGCTGCAAAGGTAGGATGCTTTTATCTTCCGGCTCTTACATAATTATGGATATGACTTATATCTTTCAGACTTCATCCAAAGGTTTCAACTTGTGTCCTTTTAAACGCTTGAACTGGCTTGGAGAAATACCAGTCATATTGCGGAATTGCGTACTTAAATGTGCTGCGCTTGAGTAATTAAGCTTATCGGCAATTTCGCTAATGGATAATTCATCATATACCAACAGTTCCTTTATACGTTCTATTTTCTGGATGATGTAGTATCTTTCTATACTTATGCCATTCACTTCGGAAAACAACTTGCTAAGGAAACTGTAATCGTGATGGCACTTATCCGTAAGATAATCAGACAGGTTTGTCTTGGACGAATTATCGTTATAATGCACTAATTCAATCACCGCAACTTTTATTTGTTCGATAATCCGCATCCGTTTATCATCTATCAACTCAAATCCGTATGCTTCAAGAACAGGCTTTATGGTAGCACGTTCCTCTGCATTTATCGGTTCTTGCAAAATAGCTGTCCCCAGTTCAACACTAAGTGGAGTAAACCCCATTCTTTTCAGTGCTTCTGTAACAACCATAATGCAACGGTTACAAACCATATTTTTAATGTGAATAGTATTGTTTTTCATCATATATCCATCGTTTCCGCAAAGTTAATAACAATACACTGCTTATCGTTTGGCAAGCTCTGAATATTCTCAATATTTAAGGCTTGCAATTTATTGATAGCGTTTATTGTTTCTTCATTTTTTGCAAATTTACGAATCGGGTAGTGCAACCTAATTGCAAAGTTGAGTAACCTAAAACTGGAGTATTTATATTAGGATTTTTTTATGCATAGAAAAAGTGGCTATGTTTTTACATAGTAAGATAGCCTGTTAATATTTTGAGATGTTGTATCTTTGTGAAAAAATTAATATAATGGGAAAAGGAGATAGAAAGACTCGTAAAGGAAAAAGATTTGTTGGCTCTAGCAGAAAGAGAACTAAACTTAATTGTTACGGGATAAATAAAAAGGAACAAAAAAAAATAATAGACTACCAGCAAGAAGCCGCTTATGCAATAAAACATAATATTGTTCCATATGGTGATATATTTGATTTTGAAGGTACTCCTAATGAAAAACAATATAAAGTTTTATATCTTTTTTGTAGAGAGAACCTAAATATTCACTACAGAAGAAAAAGTATATCACACACTTCATTCTTGTTTTCCAATGATTTTAGTATAAATGCGAAAGCACGAAAAAAAAACAATCAAAATGTAATCCTTATTAATATTGGACTAATTCAAAACTGCATAGATAAATATTTATATAATTATGCCTTGAATGATTTTATAACATCTAAAGAACCTTATTTAGTTGATAGGTTTGATAGTTCTCTAAGTTATTTGGCATTTCAAATAAATACTCAATTTACTTATTATCATGAATTAGCTCATTTATTTCAATTTTCAACTATTTCGAAAGAACAAGAGTTGCAAGAAATAGGTGGCGATGATAAATTTGATATTATAAAACATAAATTAGAAATTAATGCAGATACATATTCATCTATATGTATTTCAACCCATATATATCAGTATATTAATAAAACTTTTGGTAATGATATTAATCAAGATTTTGCCTCTAAAACAATAACTATATTTGGAGTATGTCTTTTAGAATACATTATAAATTTTACGAGTGAGTATGATTTGTATTTTGATAAATACTCCCATCCTCACCCTTTAATAAGATTGTTGAACATTATCTTAAATATAACTAATCATTTCTCCCAGATTCCTATATGGAGAGAGAAAGGAATTATACTTAATGTAAATTCTCTTTTTAGAGATATTATTGATTTTCATAAAGAGTTAGAAGACAATAAAGTATTTAAATCAGGTTTTTCAAACTTTATTTCCCAATATATTGTGAATATGGAAAAAATTGTATCATATACCTCTAAGATAATCCATTGGGATAATAGTGAATTTACTGATGCTATGTCTATTTGGAACAAACATGTAGAGACGTTAGATTAACAATTAGGTGTAAGGTGCAAGTATATATCTATATATATAGCTTGCACCTTACACCTAAGCTGAAATATTTATATTCAGACATTTGCGTAATTCAAAAGGAAGCTGTATCTTTGAACCGAAGTTTTAGGCAGACAATGAACAGCCAAAGGACGACAGATAAACGTCTTTTTTGAAACCTAAATTGTACCCCCTAAGGCATTGACATATTAATAAAGAGTTGAATTAAAGCGACATAAGGAGATAGGTTCATTACCCTGTCTTTCCGCAGAGAGTCCTGTAAGGCGAAAGCTTTACGGGATTTTTTGTTTTTGAGGCGTTTGTCCGGGCACAAACGGAAAGAGGTAGCGGGCATCGCTAGAATGAGAAAGTGTATAATAATATGGAAACAGGATCATTGCGGATAAGTGATATACGGCCGGATTTTATCTATATGATGGAACAAGCCGTGAAAGCCCCATCGGGGCATAATACCCAACCTTGGTTGTTTCGTGTGCAAAAGGATAGGATACAGATTCTTCCGGATATGAGTAAGTCCCTTCCGGCCGTAGATCCGGATAACCGTGAGTTATTTATTAGCTTAGGATGTGCCACCGAGAATCTTTGCATTGCGGCTGAGGCAAAAGGATATGCTCCGCTACCGGTTTTTTCAGGATCGGGGGAGATCACCGTACTCTTGTCGGAGGCATCGATGATTAAGGAGACGAGTGGGCTTATCGAGGAAATTTCGGTCAGACAGACGAATCGAGGCATATATTCCGGGGAAATGATTCCATCGGATCAATTGAGCTATTTGAGGAATACGCCTTTGGAGGAAAATATCAGTCTGCATTTGTGGTCGAAAGGAGAGTGGGAGTTCGATACGCTTTCTTCTTATATATTTGCGGGGAATAACCGGCAAATGAACGATCATCTGTTTAAACGAGAGCTGAAATCATGGATGCGTTTTAATAAGAATCATGTACGAGCTACATCGGACGGCCTGAGTTATGCGGTGTTCGGGGCGCCGAATCTTCCCCGTCTTATCTCAGAGACAATCATGGGAAGTGTCTTGAAAGCCGGCATACAAAATAGGGGAGACAAGAAGAAGCTGGACTCTTCTTCTCATTTAGCCTTGTTTGCCTTACGGACAAATACGCTACCGGAATGGTTTGCGCTAGGCCGGAGTTTGCAACGTTTTCTTTTGAGAGCTACGGAAAAGAATATCGCTTTCGCCTTTTTGAACCAGCCTTGTGAGGTGCGTGATCTTTCCGGTTTGCTGGCGAAAGACTTGTCTTTCACCAACGAGATTCCTGCCTTGATCCTCCGTCTGGGATACGCTAAGCGGAAAATGCCGTACTCACCTCGAAAGTCTTGGCGTGAGAGGCTGGTTCCGTAATGGTTAAGTCAGATAGCGAGTGCCCTCGTTCATGCCAGCTTGCACGGGATATGCCAAGACGAAACTGTTTGCCTGAAAGTATTTGTTGAGGTACTTGGGGATACGGGCCATGGCGGGAGCGTAGGAAAGTCCTTCCTTGCGGCTAAGGATAATCCACATCGTGTCGTCCGGTTTTATATCCCGGAAAACGATCAGGAAGTCATCCCAGTCGTTGAATTCGATATAACTGGCTTCTCCGCTTTTCTTGGCTAATAATTTCTTTAAGGCATTCAAGGTCGCTTCCGAACCGTAAAAGACTGTCGCTGCACCTGTGTTCTGGGTCACGTTTCGTAGCCGGAAGATGATTTGGTTGAAACCGATTTCTTTTTCGGCCAATTCCGGGATGATGATCAGATGCCGTCTAACAGTAGAGATGGGTTGTGCGGGCTTGTATATGAATGTGCTTACACTACTTTCCGCCAATACGCTTTCCACGATATGGCCAAGGAAGGCCGCCGGTATATCTTTTTCCTTGTGCAATCCCACTACCAGATCTGTGATCTCCCGCTCTTTTACCACGCTGGCGATAGCATTCGATATGCTTAAGTCATATCTTAATAAATCCTTCATCCGGGTATCCGTGGCGGCAGCCGTATTGACTGCGGTCTGTAGAACCCTGCGGGATTGTTTTAACGCTTTCTCGTCTGAATGATGGTTATCTATCACTTTTAGGGCAAACAAGCCGTTCTTGTTTTGGGGAGATTTGATCGCCAAGCTGAGGTTGACCAGCTCTTCCACGGTCTCTTCATTGCTGACCGGTATCAAGATATGCTCTGATTCTTTTTTGTTTTCCTCCTTATCGGATATATCTTGGGCCGCTATGTTATGAGCGCCTTTTTGGGCGGCGAAAGAGGCGATGGTGCAAGTGACAAGTATCATCAGGATCGTACCGTTCAACACGCTCTCATTTAATAACCGGATTGGTTCCCCATTAGCGTCTGTTCCGGTGATTACGTTATATCCGACCATCACGGCGGCCAATGTAGCGGCGGCTTGTGCGTTACTTAGGCCGAAAATAACGCTTCGCTGATCCGTGGACAGATGGAAAGTCTTTTGGGTCATCCAAGCGGCTATGTATTTGGCGGCCGTAGCTACGATAATCATGATAAGTCCTACTTTAATGGTCTCGAAACTGGTAAAGAACGTACGATAATCTATTAACATACCTACGCCCAACAAGAAGAATGGGATGAATATGGCATTTCCTACGAACTCGACACGATTCATCAAAGGTGAGCTTTGCGGGATAAGGCGATTTAGGGCTAGTCCGGATAAGAACGCCCCGATGATCGCCTCCATGCCCGCTACCTGAGCTAGGAAAGATCCCAGAAATACCATCACCAGCACGAATATATACTGTGATATATTATCGTGTACATGCTTAAAGAACCAACGCCCAATGAAAGGGAAACCGAATAATACGATTAACGCGAATATCAAGATGGAAACCCCCAGACGAATCCAAAACATATCGTTGACCTGTCCGGTGGCCATGCCGACAATGATCGTTAGGACGAGCAATGCCAAGGTATCAGTGATCATCGTTCCTCCTACGGTGATACTGACAGCTTTGTTTTTGCTGATACCCAGTTTACTGATAATCGGATAGGCGATCAATGTATGGGAGGCGAACATACTGGCGAGTAAAACGGAGGTCAATACGTTGAATTGCAGGACCCATATCCCGACAACCGTTCCTAGGATCATCGGAATGAGGAATGTGTACATGCCGAAAGCTAGGCTTTTCGTACTATTTCTCTTAAAATCCGCCATATCGATTTCCAATCCGGCGAGAAACATGATATAAAGCAATCCCGCCGTCCCGGACAAGATAATGCTGCTATCCCGTAATACGAGATTAAAGCCATGCGGTCCGATAATTGCGCCGGCAATGATCAGTCCAAGCAGGTGAGGGATTCTCAGCTTGTTTAATAAAAGGGGAGCGGCCAGGATAATTAAAAGAATCAAGAGAAATTTTAATACCGGGTCCGCTAAGGGCAATGTGAAATCTATTGTCGAGGCTAATACCATATGCGTAATTTTTTCGTTATAATTTGAAACAAAAATAATAAGAATTTGCGGAGATTGCAGCGTTTACGCCAACTTTGCATCTTCTTTTATAGATAACAATAAATGTGTGAGTTTTATAAGTTAAAGTATATGTAAATCTTGGGACATTAGCGTGAACCGATTATATTTGTACATACATTGCATTGAGTTTATTGTTATAAAACTAAAAAGCGTTTAAACCCTTTGCATAAAAGGGTGTCAAACATGAAAAGAGAAAAATATTTATTTAATGTAGAGGAGAAACAAATATGAAACCCATGAAATTAACATCTTTAGTGATGATGCTTCTGATCGCGTTTAGTGCCGCGGCTCAGGAGGAGTTCTTTGATGATGTGTATTTCTCTTCCAAAAACAAGAAAAAGAAAGAACAGGTTGAAGAGAAAAAGGTTGTTCAGCCGAAACAGGAGTCTAGGACCCTGGTCGCTACAGCCAAGAGCCAAGCTTCTTCAGACAGCCGGGATGTGGATGAATATAACCGTCGTTATACATCAGTCGAGGTAGAGGAGCCTTATCGTGAGGATGATTCCGTTATCTATGAGGATAGCGATGAGAATGAGTCTTCTTCCGAGCGTCGTTCGGATACTGAATATACGGAACGTATCATTCGTTATCATTCGCCGAGTAAGATTACGATCGCCGGAGCGGATCAAGTCGATTTGTATCTGAGTGACGGATATTATGGTTACGGCTATGATACGGATTATTCGAACGGTAGCGCGAACGTGAATTTTAATATCAATGTCGGCAACGGTTGGGGCTCGCCTTGGTATACAGGTTGGTACGATCCTTGGTTCTATAGTTATAGCCCTTGGTGGACTTATTCATCTCGCTTCTACGGCCCGTCTTGGGGATTCGGCTGGGGCTGGGGAGGCTTTTATGCCGGCTATTATAGTCCGTGGTACGATCCATGGTATGGCCCGTCTTGGGGCTGGGGTGGAGGCTATTGGGGTGGCCATTGGGGACATCACCATCATTACTATCCCGGTTACTACTCGACTCCAAGTAGACATTATTCAAACGGACGTTCCTCTTATCGAGATAATCGCTCTTATGCGAGTGGCAGAGGTTCCGGTTATACAGGTGGGCGGAGCAGTGGCTCTTCTTCCTTGAGAAATTCCGGATCGACTACAAGACCTTCGTCTTCAAGTTCCTTGAGCAATGGACGTGCGGGATCTACCCGTAGGGAATCTGCTATTTCCTCTGGTGCGGGACGTCGTTCCTCTTCTTCTGTTAGAAATTCGGCAACGACAAGAAGTAGCTCGGGCATAAGTAATAGCTCGGCGAGAACAAGGATTTCCAGAAGTAGTTCTGGAGCCGCATCTTCTTCCGGACGTCAATATTCAGCTCCGGTAACACGTTCTTCTTCCAGAAGCAGTAGCGATTTCTCAAATAGTCGCTCTTCTTCCAGTCAATTTAGAAGTTCCTCTCCTTCTCGTAGTAGTTCGGTAGGTTCTTCTTCCGGTAGCTTCGGTGGAGGTCGTTCTAGTGGAGGCTCTGTTGGTGGCGGAGGTGGCCGTGCCGGTGGTGGTCGCAGGTAAAAGTGTTAGGTTGATAAAATTAGAGATACGATGAAAAGGATAGGAATTATAATGTCGGTGCTTGCCCTGTGTGGCGGCACCGCTTTTTCGCAGTCACAGTTGGATGCCTTTAAGTATTCCCAGACGGAGTTGAATGGTACGGCTCGTTATTTAGGAATGGGTGGTGCTTTTGGTGCGTTAGGTGGTGATATTTCCGCTATGAATACGAACCCGGCAGGCTTGGCGATTTATAAAAGCTCGGAGGTGGTTACGACATTGAGTTTGTCTTCGGCCTCCGCGAAGACCGATTGGCTTGGTTCGAAGGTGGACAACAGCCGTACGAAGGTGAGTTTCGATAATATCGCTTACGTAGGATATTTCCCGACAGCGAATGATGAGGGTATCGTGAGCTGGAACGTTGGTTTCTCTTATAATCGCTTGAAGAATTATAACCGGAACTATACGATGGCTACAGGAGGTGATTTGAATACTTCTCTTTCTGATTATGTGGCCATGCGTGCGGCAGGAATGCCTAGCGGACTGTTGGGGGAGGGTAAAGACTATAACCCTTATAATAACCAAGACTTAGGTGATTGGCTATCTATTCTAGGATACAATGCCGGTTATATGGATTCATATAACGATAATGATAAAGAGTATTATAGTGCGTTCGGGGATAAAGATGCGGATGGGCAATGGAGTCCGTATTTATTGCAAGGAGGTCAATTAAAAGTTTCAGAGCGAGGTTCCGTGGATCAATATGACTTGGCTTTCGGTATAAATATATCGGAACTTGTGATGCTTGGCGCTACGGTTGCGATTACGGATCTGAACTATAGATATCAGTCATCGTATGATGAGGAATTTACGAACGGCAATAATTTATACTTAGATAATTACTTGGATACGGATGGTACCGGGTATTCATTTAATGTGGGTGCCATTGTTCGTCCTACTGATTTTCTTCGTTTAGGTGTAGCTTATAATTCACCTACGTGGTATAAGATGACAGATCGTTATTATGGTGAGGCCGGTTCTTATCTGACCTTTATGGATAAAGGGGAGATGAAGGAGCGTAAACTGGATGCGGCTACTCCTAATAATGCTTATTATGACTATGAATTCCGTTCTCCGGATAAATGGATCTTTAGTGCCGCCGCAATCTTGGGTACGACCGCTTTGATAAGCGTTGATTACGAGTTGATGAATTATAAGAATATGCGTATGTATCAAACGGATGGTAGCAGTAACGTGTATACTAACCAAGATATAACGGATAATTTCAAGTCAATGAATACGATCCGTGTAGGTGCGGAGGTAAAGGTTACTCCTCAATTTGCCGTAAGAGCAGGTGTCGCCTACAGCGATAGTCCGATCAAGGATAAACTGAAGAATGGAGAGAAAGAGGTCTTTACGGTTGGTACGATTCCTAATTATACGATCGATAAAGGGGTCATGAATTATACGGTAGGTATCGGTTATCGCTTCACCCCGAACTTCTATACGGACTTGGCTTGTGTATTCCGTACGCATAAGGAAGATGTTTATGCGTTCTCTAATATGTTTGCGGGAGATGATCCGAAGCCATTCCTCGAAGCCCAACCCGCCACGATGAAAACAAACACGACTCGTGTAGCTTTGACATTGGGATACAAGTTCTAATATACATATATTTTAGATCAGTAAAGTCCCCTGTTCGTACGTTAAAGGTGCGGGCAGGGGACATTCTTTTTATAATTTGAAATAAAATGTTTGTTGGTTTAAAATATTTTTCGTTCTTTTGCTTTCATAAATAACATTGTATAACAGTTAAACCCCATCGCCTATAGCATAAACATTACTCGAATAAACTAAAAATGTGAAAGTAATGAAGACTTTAAAAATGATGACCGACGAGGAATTGGTTGTCCTTTATGCAGAAGGTAATAATGCCGCTTTCGATATTTTATTAAATCGATACAAAAGTAGCATTCATTCTTACATTTATTTCATAGTACGTAACAAAGAGCTTACGGAGGATATCTTTCAAGAGACCTTCGTGAAGGTTATCATGACTATAAAACAAGGTCGCTATACCGAGAACGGCAAGTTTAAGGCATGGATTACTCGTATTGCCCATAACTTGATTATAGATAATTTCCGTCAGGAACGTAGCGAGAACACGATCTCGAATGATGAGGTAGAAATCGACTTATTTAATAACATCAAGCTTTGCGATGGTACGATAGAGGATAATATCGTGCGCCATCAAGTATTGTCTGACGTGAAGAAATTGGTAAAGCATTTGCCGGATAACCAGCGTGAGGTGTTGGAGATGCGTTACTATCAAGATCTTAGTTTTAAGGAAATCGCCGATATCACGGGGGTTAGCATCAATACGGCCTTAGGGCGTATGCGTTACGCTATATTGAATATGCGCCGTATGGCCGATGAGAACCGTATCGAGCTATCTATGGTGTAAAATAATTTTCTTTCCATGCAATAAGTCTTAGGTCCCTACGTTTTATTAGCAAACAAGATAAAAATAAAGGTGCCTATGAGGAAGCATTCTACGCAATGCATGGATGATTTGGAGAAAAAAGTGAAAAGTGCCCCGGAGGCGAAAAGTTCGCCTCGGAAGCAAACGATGGATTTCTTGAAACAGTTTGCGAGGGCTTATCAAGCGGAACCGGCTGTACGTCCGGAGCTCTGCGGGTATGTGTTGAACTAAGAATTACGGAAAGAGAATCTATATTATTAGGTTCTCTTTCTTTTTTTGTGTACTTTTGTAAAAACAAAAGACAAGATTATGAAGCATTTGATAGCGCCTTCCCTGCTTTCCGCTAATTTTCTGGATTTGCGGAAGGAGGTGGAGATGATAAATAAAAGTGACGCCGATTGGTTGCATCTGGATATTATGGATGGGGTATTCGTGCCGAATATCTCGTTTGGTTTCCCGGTACTTAACGCATTAAAGCCTATATGCCAGAAGCCGATGGATGTGCACTTGATGATCGTGGAGCCCCAGAAGTTTATCCCTGAGGTCGCGGCTACGGGAGCCTATATGATGAACGTGCATTATGAGGCATGTACCCATTTGCATCGGACGGTAGCGGCTATTAAGGAAACGGGCATGAAAGCGGGTGTCACCTTGAATCCGCATACGCCCATCTGCTTATTGGAAGATATTATCCAAGATGTGGACATGGTTTTATTGATGTCCGTGAATCCGGGATTTGGTGGTCAACGTTTCATTGAGCATTCCGTAGATAAGGTGACCCGTTTACGAGAAATGATAGACCGGAAGGGATTGAGTACTTTGATCGAGGTAGATGGTGGGGTGAATTTAGAGACGGGGAAGCGCTTGGTTGACGCCGGTGCCAATGTGTTAGTCGCCGGTAACTTCGTATTCAAATCTCCAGATCCGATACAAACAATTAAAGACTTGAAAGCTTTGTAGAACACATTAATATATCACAAAACCTAACTATCATGATTGAGGAAATACAAAAGCGGCCTTTTGTACGGCCGCTTTTTTTATGGATAACCGGAATTTTATGCTATGCGTTTTTACCTGCCTCTTCGCTCCTATATGTTTTAGGGGGTTTATCTGCTTTGGTTTTTCTTTTTCTGGGTTTCTCGTGTGGGAGAGCGCATGCGGAGTTGCGATACGATTCCCGTTGGATATGGGGAGCTATAGTCTCCGTTTTGATTGTATGTTTGGCGGTTGAGGTCTGTTGGTATAGTGACCGGCGTATAGCACTTGTAAATGAGCCTGCTTCTTCTTTAGATTTATTGGCTACCAAGGCTCAATATTCTTTGGTAAATACATTTGATCGTTTGCGTTTATCTGATGAGGAGAAATCTATTTTGGCTACATTGACATTGGGATATAAGAAAGCGATGAGTCGGGAAACGAAAAGGCGCTTCTCTTTGGCGGGCGTGTCTCATATATTAGCGGTGAGCGGTTTTCATGTTGCCGTGATTTGTGGATTCTTATCTTTCTTTTGCTCGTTTATGCCAAGATGGGGGATAGGACGTTGGGTTCGTTATATCATTCTGGTGGGAAGTCTTTGGGGGTTTGTCTTTATCACAGGATTAGCGCCCTCGGCGGTACGGGCCGCCTTGATGCTATCTTTATATTTAACAGGAAGGGCGCTTAGGCGTGTTACGGATGGATATAATACATTGGCTGCCGCCGCTTTCTGTATGCTGGCCTATAATCCGTATTATCTGTTTGATGTCGGTTTTCAGTTAAGCTATTTGGCTGTGTTTTTTATTTTATTCCTAGTGCCTCGTTTCAAGGAATGGATAGTGGTGAGAAATCCTTTGTTGGCCATGCCTTGGGAATGGATTACGGTGTCTATTGCTGCACAGATAGGTACTGCTTTGCTCTGTTTTTATTATTTTGGACAATTTTCGACAGTTTTCTTGTTTACGAATCTACCGGTCACTCTCTTGGCTATGTTTTTGATTCCTTTTGCCTTTTTGTGGTTAGGCTATCCGGTGGATTTCTATGGATATGACTGGATACAGAAGATCGTAGAAGGGCTGGTTCATGGCATGGTAAGGGTAGTGGACGTGTTTAGCGTTATGCCTTATGCGACGATTACGGGTCGTTTTAGCTTCTTTGAGATGCTAGGAGGTTATGGGTTTCTTGTTTTATGCTTGATATATATGAAGATACGGGAACCAAAAGTTTTGTTAGCCGCCTTAACCCTTTTGTTAATAATATCAGTAAAGATCCTTATTGAACTTTTTTTGATAGCCGGAAACTAAAAAAGTCGTACCTTTGGGGGTGAAAACAAAAAGATTATATGATCACTAAAATCATTCAAGAAGAGAAGATTCAGAAAGCCAAAAAATACGTAGAGAAAGGCGAGAGTTTTGTTATCGTGACGCATGTCTCACCAGACGGCGACGCATTAGGTTCATCCCTTGGTTTATATCATTTCCTATCCGCTTACGGTAAGGATAATGTAGCGGTAGTGGTACCGAATGCATTTCCCTCTTTTTATAGATGGATGCCGGGCGCTAAGGATGTCGTGATACATGAGAAATATCCGGATTTCGCCGAGAAATTGATCAAGGAAGCGGATGTTATTTTCTGCCTCGATTTCAATGAACCCAAACGTATCGAGAAACTGGCTCCGGCGGTGAGCGCCTCAGAAGGCCGCAAGGTGATGATCGATCATCATCTGAACCCCGCAGATTTTTGTCGTGTGACGATGTCGTATCCGGAGATGTCTTCTACCAGTGAGATGATCTTCCGTTTTATTTGTCGTATGGGGATGTTCGATTTATTGAATCGGGATGCCGCCGCTTGTATCTATACGGGTATGATGACGGATACGGGATCGTTCACCTATAATTCGAATAAACCGGAGATTTATACGATCGTCAGCGAATTGATCAAGAAGGGGATTGATAAGGATTTGATCTATCGTAAGGTGAATCAGGTCTATTCCGAGTGCCGTTTACGTATGATGGGATATGTGTTGTATGAGAAGATGAGGGTTTATCCGGAACAACAGGCGGCTCTTATCACGTTATCGAAAGAGGAACTGGATCGTTTTCAGTACCAGACAGGAGATACGGAAGGTTTCGTGAACTTGCCGTTAAGCATAGAGAACGTAAGCTTTAGTGTCTTTATTCGTGAGGACAGCGATTATATAAAGGTATCGCTTCGCTCTGTGGGCGATTTCCCTTGCAACCAGTTTGCCTCTACTTATTTCAACGGGGGTGGACATAAAAATGCGTCCGGAGGTGAGTTCTATGGCTCTTTATCTGAGGCCGTAGCCGTGTTTGAGAAAGGTTTACAGGTATTTAATCCTAATAAATCAGAAGATTTAGGCAAACATGCGTAAGGTTTGACGAAGATTATTTACATTTGCGATTCATTCAATTAAAGACTAACAAATGAAGAAAGGTTTTAATATCCTGTTGATTCTGTGTGCCGCATTAGTTGCTATCTCTTGTAGCAAGACAAAGTCGTACACGGATATGTTGAAAGATGAGAAAAAGGCAATCGAGCGTTTTATCGATGATAAGGGCCTTGAGATCTTAGATGATTTTCCTGCTGATAGCGTATTTAAGGAAAATCAGTTTGTGCTCTTGGATAATGGTGTCTATTTGAATATTATTGATAAGGGAAGCGATCAGAGAGCGGTGCAATATAAGACGAAAATGTTGTACCGTTGTAAGATGAGTTACTTCATGGATTCTACCATTGTCGCTATTGAGAACTATGGCCCGCATAGTAATGGAACTTCTCCTATCGCTTTTACATATGGGGATTATTCGAAGAATTCACCTTATGATCCCTCTTATTATTATGTAAGTGAGGGAATGCAAGAGCCTTTGAAGTATGTTGGAGATCGGGCTAAAGTGAAAATGATAGTGCCTTTCAAAAGAGGAGCCTATAATGATCAATCAAACGGTCAACCTGTATATTACGAAATTCTAGAATATATATTTGAAGAAAACTTATGACACTAATTAAATCTATTTCCGGTATTCGCGGTACAATAGGCGGTAGCCCGGAAGACGGATTGAATCCGTTAGCTATTGTTAAGTTTGTAGCCGCTTATGCTACATTCATCCGAAAAAACACAAAAGTGGAGACCAATAAGATCGTTGTAGGGCGTGACGCACGTATCTCCGGTCCGATGGTAAAACAAGTCGTCCTAGGAACGCTTACCGGCATGGGATTCGATGTGGTGGATATCGATCTGGCCACGACTCCTACTACCGAATTGGCCGTAGCTATGGAAGGGGCTTGCGGAGGTATTATCCTTACCGCCAGTCATAATCCGAAGCAATGGAATGCCTTGAAGCTTTTGAATGAGAAAGGTGAGTTCTTGAATGCCGCTGAAGGGGCTGAGGTATTACGCATAGCTGCCGCCGAGGACTTCGAGTTCGCCGACGTGGATCATTTGGGCAAGGTAATCCCGAATGCGACTTATAAGCAAAAACATATCGAGAGCGTCTTGAATCTAGATCTCGTGGACGTGGAGGCTATTAAGGCCGCTAACTTCCGTGTAGCTATCGATTGCGTGAACTCCGTAGGCGGTATCGTGATCCCGGATTTATTATATGCGCTGGGCGTGAAGGAAATCTTCAAGCTGCATTGCGCTCCTCATGGAAACTTCTCTCATAATCCGGAACCCATTCCGGAAAACTTGACAGAGATCTCCGATTTGATGGGACATGCGAAAGCGGATGTCGGTTTCGTAGTAGATCCGGACGTAGACCGTTTGGCGATTATCTGCGAGAATGGCGAGATGTTCAACGAGGAATACACCTTGGTCGCTGTCAGTGACTACGTATTAAGTCATACACCGGGTAATACGGTAAGTAACCTGAGCTCCAGCCGTGCGCTTCGCGACGTTACCCGTGCTCATGGCTGCGAATATAATGCCGCCGCTGTAGGTGAGGTGAACGTGGTTGCCAAGATGAAGGCTACGAATGCCGTGATTGGTGGTGAGGGCAATGGTGGAGTGATCTATCCGGCCAGCCATTACGGACGCGACGCTTTGGTAGGTATCGCCTTGTTCCTGACTCATCTGGCAAAGAAGAAGATGAAGACGAGCGAGTTGAAGGCTTCTTATCCTCCGTATTTTATCTCCAAGCAAAAAGTCCAGTTAACGCTGGAGATCGACGTGGACGCTATTTTAGCGAAAGTAAAAGAGAAGTTCTCTCAATATGATATTACGGATATCGACGGAGTGAAGATCGATTTCCCGGATAAATGGGTCCATTTGCGTAAGAGCAATACGGAACCGATCATCCGTATCTACTCTGAGGCCCATACGATGGAGGAAGCCGAGGAATTAGGCGGTCAATTAATACAGATCATCAACGAGATGTGTAAATAACACCCTTTCGGGGCGTTTTAAAATATTGGGTTCAGTCTTCAGCCGAGGTAAGCTATTTATGCTCTGTTGATTTGACTGAACCCTTTTCTTTTGGATAATTCTCAGTTCGTGTAATGAATAAACTAATAAAGGTAATCTTATTTCTAATTGTCGGGATGGTTCAGGTCTTCGCATGGGGAGGGCTGAGAGGGGACACGTTGGCCAAGGAGTTGGATGAAGCTGTTTTGAATAGATCTTTTTATCTGCAGCAACGGGAGCAACGGATCACGCAGCTAAAGGACATGTTTCTCTTGAGCAAGATATCGTTGTGGCAGGAATATGAGATCAACCACCAATTATACGAGGAATTCAAGAAAATACAACAAGACTCGGCCATCTATTACATAAAGCGGAATATGGAGATAGCGTCATTTATGAAGGATACGGCACGCATCTATACTTCCCGCTTACGACTGGCTACGCTTTATGCTTTCTCCGGGATGTACCGTGAGTCGGAAAGTCTGTTGCGAAGCATAGACCGTGAATTGCTGTCTAAAGAGCAGAAACAGGATTTCTATGAGGCTTATTATTCGTTTTTCTCTTATTACAGTACGAATCTGGATTCTTTTGAATATAGGAAACAACTTGATTTATACAAGGATTCGTTATTGTCTGTCTTAGATACGGTCTCTTATCGGTATAAGATAAATCTGGCGCAGAAATATCTGGCTCACGGACAGGCGAGGTCTGCGGAGAAGGTGCCGTTACTTGCAATATACAGTTCCGCATGAATGAGATCTCTAAATTCTATCCTATCATTAATGCTTCCTATCAGACACAGGAAGCTCAAGGCAAAAGGCAATTGATGACTTATTTCTTGTTGATCAGCCTATTGACGCTCTTTCTGATCCTTTCTCTTGCCTATGTGTATAGGCAGATGCGGAAGATCTCAGCGATACGAGAAGAGTTGGTTAATACCAATGCCTGTTTGGTAAAGTTGAATGGAGAGATAAGCGAGACGAATAATTTATTGCAAGAGCGAAATATACAGCTATCGGAGTCAAACCATATCAAAGAGGAATACATCGCTCATTTCCTCGATCTCTGCTCCACCTATATTAATAAACTGGAGGATTACCAGAAATCGCTACAGAAAAAGGCGATGAATAAACAGTTGGACGAGTTATTCAAGATGCTCCGTTCGACCCGTATGGTGGAGAATGAGGTGGAAGCGCTTTATGTTAACTTCGATCGAATCTTTCTTGGATTATATCCTACGTTTGTCAGGGACTTCAACGCTTTGTTGCAGCCCGAGGAACGTATCGTCTTGAAATCGGAGGATCTGTTGAATAAGGAACTTCGTATATTCGCCTTGATGCGGTTGGGGGTTACGGACAGCGTAAGGATAGCCGCTTTTCTTCGTTGTTCGTTGAGTACGATCTATAACTACCGGACCAAGGTACGTAATAAGGCGTTAGTGCCTCGTGATGAGTTTGAAGGTTGGGTGATGAGGATCGGGATTAACCGGAATCCGTTATAATCAATCTACATTTTTTAGGATGGTGATCTTTATTAACTGATTTGTATTTAATAGGATAGCGGATCATACTGTCTACATTTTTATATCAATCTTCTTTTTGCTTCTTATTCCCGGATACATTTGCGGCATAACTTTTAAAAAGAGATGCCATGAAGATTAAATTAATGATTGCCGCCGTGATCGCCTGTTTGGTGTTCACGGGATTTACGAAAGAGAACGTATCCGATACGGTCGATCACAACGCATGGAAGACATCCGGCGTCGTGGTCATACAAAATGATATCCTTACGTTGGCCGGTTCCAACGCCCGTGCATTGTTGAACGATGGCAAAGGCTATACGAACTTCGAGTTAGATATGGATGTACGTACCACGACCGGTGGCAAAGGTTATATTGGTATCCATACGGACGCTACGGATCGTAAAGGATACCGTATCGCCTTGAACAACGATCGGGAAGATCCGGTTTGGTGGCGGATGACGGGTAGCTTGGTGTCGGTCCGGAACCTGACGAAGAGTTTCGTGAAAGAGAACGAATGGTTCAAGATGAATATCCGGGTAGAAGGACGGCTTATCCGGGTGCGGATTAATGGTGAGACTGTCGTAGAATATATAGAGCCTTCCAAACCTTTCCGTTTGAAGGAGAACGCTAAAGCATTGTTATCCCAAGGTACTATCTCGCTGGTGGGTACGGGACGTGGAAATCTTCAGTTTAAGAATATCTCGTTAGAGGCGTTCAGTGCGAAAGGAATAGACATTCCCACTCAATGGGCGAATGCCGTGGATGAGCAGACGGACGAGATTATTCGTTTGCATCAAGAGGACTTCCCCGTGCTTGATTATCATGTTCACTTAAACGGTGGATTGACGAAGGAAGTAGCCGCACGGCAGTCACGCCAGACGGGTGTTAATTATGGCTTGGCTATCAATTGTGGCATCGGCTTCTCGATCACGAACGATACGGAGTTGTATAATTATCTGGATACCATGCGTACCCAACCCTTTATCTTGGCTATGCAAGCGGAAGGACGTGAGTGGGTAACCACCTTTTCGGAGGCGGCCCGCAACAGCTTCGACTATGTGTTTACCGATGCCATGACGTTTCTGGATCATAAGGGGCGGCGTACGCACCTATGGGTAAACAAGGAAGTGATTATCGATGATGAGCAAGCATATATGGATATGATGTTGGACCGTATCTGTTCTGTCTTGGAAGAGCCGGTCGATATGTACGTGAATTCCTGTTTCCTTCCCGATGCGATGAGTGACCGATATGATATGTTTTGGACAGAAGAGCGTATCGACCGTTTCGTGAATGCCTTGGCAAAAAGTGGAAAGGCTTTGGAGATAAACGAGCTTTATCATATTCCGAATAAAGCGATCATTCAGAAAGCGAAAGCCGCGGGTGTAAAGTTCACGTTCGGTTCCAACAATATCACGCCGGAGGTAGGAACGCTCGATTATTGTATCCGTATGAAAAAGGAATGCGGTTTGACAGCGCAAGATATGTATAAACCACACATTAATATATAAGATTAGTTTTAAGGTCTGAACAAACATTAGATTTAAGGTAGAGGTATTAGTGCTTTAGGCAAAGATTGTTAGGTTTCGAGGTAAGATACATATGGGGTTACAGCTATAATATAATAGGTCGATTACTATAGGACAAAACATTTTATTTACTATATATAAAGATAATCATATATAGTTACATTCTACAAAGCACGGCGTGAACCGTACAGACCACAGCATGATTTGTATAATTCACGTCGTGGTCTGTACGGTTCACGCCGTAGTTTGTAGAATGTAACTGTATCTTACGAAGAATGAACAGGCTCTTGAATAACTATTTTAGCTGAAGTGTAGCGTTTTATCTTATAGGAAAATAGCGGTGAATTCCTTTTCGAAATTCGGGGTGAATGCGCCTTTCCCCAGATTCTCTTTGATCTCCTCGATCGGCCAGAAACGTCCTCCGTCCAGTTCCTCGGGATCGGGGGTGATGGGGCCATCGTAAGTGGTCCGGAAGCTGTTTACCAATTCCTTCTCTATGGAAGACTCGAATATATAACGTTTGATGAAGACAGGCGTGAAATCGGTAATGCCCAATTCCTCACGAACCTCACGGCGCAGGGCCTCTTCCACGCTTTCTCCATAATCAATATGCCCACCTACGGCCGTGTCCCATTTTCCCGGTTGTATATCCTTGTTCATGGAACGTTTTTGTAGATATAGATCTCCATCCTTATTAAAGATATGTAAATGGATTACGGGATGTAGCAACTTACTTCCACTATGACATTCCTTGCGAGTAGCCTTTCCGATCGTCTCACCTTCCTCGTTTACCAGAGGAAACCATTCTGTTCTCATATTTTAAATCGTTTATGTGGCGCGAAGATAAAGAATAAACAAGTTTGGTTCGCTGAAAATAATTACTACTTTTGCAAATAACTAATTAATAGGAGGATTAACTATGACAAAAGCGATGATGGCCTTGGAGGCCGAGAAAGCAGAACTGGCCCGTATGGTGTTGGATCTTGACGATATGGAGTTGGTAAAGAAAGCGAAAGCAGCCCTGAAGCGTATCACGACTCCCAAGGAAGACCCTTTCTTCACGAACCCGGCGAATCTTGAGCATTTCAGACGATCTGTGAAGCAAAGGGAGAATGGGGAAGTGGTAGAGTTGACACCGGAACTTCAGAAAGAGTTATTAGGCTTATGAATGGTTATGAACTAATTATTACTAAGGATGCGGAAAAAGATATCCGCTCCTTCGCTCGCTCCGGCGATAAGTCTAGTGCTCGTAAAGTGAATGATTTGTTGAATGAGCTTCGTGTGCATCCGTATACCGGAACCGGTAAGCCCGAACCATTAAAAGATAATTGGTCTGGCTATTGGTCCCGGAGAATCAATAAGAAAGATCGCTTGATCTATGCGGTGGAGGAAGACCGAGTCATCGTTACCGTTGTCCAAGCGAAAGAACATTATGACGATAAGTAATCAAGGCTTTAACTTACTGATAACCGCATTTAACTCCATATCTGTTAAATTATTGCCATAAGTAGCGTAATCCAAGCGGAACGTACATCCATTCTTGTATTCAGAGCAGCCATAAGCGGTTTTGCCCCGGAGGATAGAGCCTTTGTGACAGATGGGGCAAACGGGCTTTTCCGTTGATGGAAGCTCCAATTCAGGAGCAGCCTCCGTTTTCTCTTTCTTAGTACGAGGCTTACGAGGTTTCTTTTCCTTTTTCTCCTTGGGTTCGTCTTTGGGAGTTTCTTTAGCTGCTTTAGACGTATCCTCAATCGTGATCGTTCGCCGGGTTTGGTCGGAAAGGACGTTTATGACGACCTCGTTTACCATCTGCTTCAACTCATCAAGGAAAGTACGGGCCTCATAAGTTCCCCGCTCGATCTGACGAAGCTTCTTCTCCCAAAGACCCGTCAACTCCGCGCTTTTCAGCAGTTCCTCATGGATCGTGCCGATCAATTCCGCACCGGTAGCGGTGGGATAAAGATTCTTACGTTCCTTTCGTATATAATTACGCTTAAATAAAGTCTCGATGATCGCCGCACGGGTAGAAGGACGGCCGATGCCGTTTTCCTTTAAGGCATCCCGCAGCTCGTCATTATCCACTAATTTACCGGCGGTTTCCATCGCCCGCAATAAAGTAGCTTCCGTATAAGGTTTCGGAGGCTGGGTCCAAGTCTCTTTCAAGATCGGTTTATGCGGGCCACTTTCTCCTTTCACGAAATCGGGCAATACGCCTTCTTCCTCGGTAGGTTCAGCCTCCGGATCTTTCTGCTCGGCTCCGAATACGACACGCCAACCCGGTTTGAGGATTTGCTTTCCGGTCACCTTGAATTCTACCTTATCCACTTGACCCAAGACCGTAGTGGTCGATATCTCGCAATCCGGATAAAAGGCGGCGATAAAACGACGGGCTACCAAATCGTACACCTTCCGTTCCGTATCCGTAAGATTGCGGGCGGGGACTCCGGTAGGGATGATCGCATGGTGATCGGTAACCTTCGAGTTATCAAACACTTTCTTGCTCTTCGGCAATTTCTGATTCATCAAAGGAGCGGTAAGCTCCGTATAATCCACCAGCCCTTTCAAGGTATTGGGAACTTTCGGATAAATATCATCACTAAGGAAAGTCGTGTCGACACGCGGGTAGGTTGTCACCTTCTTCTCGTAGAGCGATTGGATCAGCTTTAGGGTATCGTCCGCCGTAAACGCGAATTTCTTATTACATTCCACCTGCAACGAGGTCAAGTCGAATAGGCGAGGGGCGAATTCCTTCCCTTTCTTCTCGGTGATACTGGTAACAGTAAAATCCTGTTCCTTTACCTTCTCCAGAAAAGCCTCGCCTTCCTCTTTCTTCGTGAACTTACCTTTCGTGGCGGAGAAAGTCGTATTCCTGTAAATGGTCTTTAATTCCCAATAGGGTTCCGGCTTGAAATTGTCGATCTCGGCTTGCCGGTTTACGATCAAGGCGAGCGTTGGGGTTTGCACACGGCCGATCGATAATACCTGCCGGTTCTGCCCGTAGCGCAAGGTATAAAGGCGGGTGGCGTTCATCCCCAGCAACCAGTCGCCGATGGCACGGGATAGTCCGGCCTCATATAACTTATTGAATTCCGTCTGTTCTTTGAGTTTTTGGAAACCTTCCCGAATCGCCTCCTCTGTAAGCGAGGAGATCCAAAGGCGGTAGACGGGGCATTTACAACCTGCCTTTTGCATGACCCAGCGTTGGATCAACTCCCCCTCTTGGCCGGCATCACCGCAGTTGATGACCATCTCGGCATTTTGCATCAGGCTCTCGATTACCTTGAATTGTTGCTCATACGTAGGATTCTCGATTAGTTTGATACCGAACCGGGGAGGGATCATAGGTAGCGACCCCAGACTCCAGCGTTTCCAGTTCTCCGCGTATTCATGCGGTTCTTTCAGGGTACACAAATGCCCGAATGTCCAAGTTACCTGATATCCGTTTCCTTCGATATACCCATTCATTCGTTGGGTTGCCCCTAATACTTCCGCGATTTCCCGGGCCACACTCGGCTTTTCGGCGATACAAACTTTCATCAATACATCATCCTTTCTTATAATGAACAGACAAAAATACATGATTATTTCCGAATGAGCAAAGATGTTTGTTATCGTGAGTTTATAAAGCCGCATGATGGAGTTGCTGATTTTGTTTCAATTTGTTTTTACCCTTGGAAATTTTACATATATTTGAACCTATGTAATCGAAGTGGGAGAATAAGTCGAATGGCAGACATTGATTCAGAGAAAGAAAGAAGACTTGTGGCGGACTTGCTAGAAGGGGACGAGTCGGCTTTTTGTGAATTATATGCCCTGTATAAGGACCGCTTGATGTGGTTTTCCTTGAAATTCCTTAAATCCCGGGATATGGCGGAAGATGTTTTTCAGGATGCTTTCGCCTCTATTTGGCAGAATCGCCGTTTCTTGAACCCGAATGTACCTTTTGGCCCGTATGTGTATACGATCGTGAAAAATCGGATCTTAAACCTGTTGGCGGGACTGGATCGAGAGTTGGAGCTGAGGGATAAGATACGGTCCGCCTCATTGGATAGCACGAACGAGACGGAGGACTCGGTATTGGATACGGATTTAAACGCATTGTTGGATAAGGCGCTTGAAACGTTGACCCCACAACAAAAAAGGGTTTTTGATATGAGCCGTAAAGATATGAAATCCCATAAGGAGATAGCCGACAGTTTGGGTATCTCGGTATATACAGTACAACAACATATCTCTACGGCCTTGAAAGTGATCCGGGCGTTTCTGGCTAAATATGCGGAGACTTATATGAAGCTACTGCTCTAAAAACACACCTCCCTTTATTCATATTCCCGATAGGCACCGAACCGGGCTAAGCGATCCTCGCCGAGTTGTTCCGGTACAGGTTGCGGGGAGAGGCCCAAGCCTTCGTTGATCTGTTCCCAAAGTCCCGTACGGGTGTAAGTTTGATGCACTTTCTGGAAATGGGTGGATAGTAATAAATCCTTGGCTTCTTGATATTGCTTCTTATCAATCAGTAGCTGTACCTTTCGCTCGACCACCCATTCATCAGAGGACGCGTTTATCTTATCCAACCATTTTTCCCGTTCCGGTAAAGCCTCTGTTCCAAACTTCTTTAATACTTTATCCCGCTCGATAACCAACTGGGGATGTAGGTTCAACCACGAGGTCTCGGGGATAGCGGCGTAAGTATCTCTCGCCTTTTCCCACGCCTGCCGACGAACATATAGCCTTGCCAATAAAGCTTTCGCCAGATCGATATCCGGAATGGATAGTTGTTCGATCGCCTCCTCTACACGTTCTCTTCCAGCCAACCAAGTCCCATAGTGGAATTGCCAATAATCCCGTTCCGGCCGGGGAGATATTTGGATCGCCCAACGAAAAGCATCGTCCAGATCTTCCATGCCGGATGGAGCCCACTGCCCGTCTTCCGGATAGGGGGCGGCGGGAAGCGTGGACTTATTCTTATAGGCATCGGCTAAGGCGATCCAGATGGAAGATTCATTCTTCCGGGCCCAGTCGAATAGCGGGATGCGATCGATCGGGCGAAGCCTTAATGCCGGAACCTTTAAGGAATAGATATCCAAAGGATGATCTGTCGGTATCCAATATTCTACGTGATTCTTTTTCTCGCCGGGACGCAATTCGAGCTTGATAGATTGGTCGCTGATCGGGCCACCTTGGATTTCTACGTAAGGCTGCCGGTCGGGGGTACTGAGCATGGACCATTCCTTGTCGCCGGCTACGCCATAACTCCATAGCTTGATACCGGGCGTACTGGATTCGTCGGCGATATGATAGAGCCCGCTGCCCAAGGAGGGAGTGTAGGCCCCGAAAGCATTCACGTCTTTCGTTTTCCAGAAGTAGCCGGTCATCTCTTTGATATCCCGTTCATGATGGGTTCCTTCGGTTTTCCAGTCGATCGTGTCCAACGTGGAGGCATGGGATAATACGGTCCCGTTCGGGAAATCGTATTGGGTATCCGGTGCGCAAGGAAGGGCGGCGTTGGACCATGACATCCATGGATAGGCTTGCTTTCCCGGGTTGTAGTAAACAACCCTTTGGGTAAGGCATTCGTCCTTATCTCCTAAGGAATATTCTACAGACCATTGCATACCGTAATGAGATTCCCGTTCTCCGCATGTTACATATGTGCGGTCTCCCGTATGATCGATCTGATAAAGCACCGGCTCATTTTGCGTGGGAGAGTGAGAGATCGGGAAACTGACCTCGATCCCCCCGGCCACGAAATAGAAGCGGGGTAATATCCGTGTGTATTTGATTACGTCCGGCCTGTACAAGACCTCCTTGCCGCTCTCCTTGTGAGTGAGGGATATTACTTTCCCGCAAAGATCGGGGCAGATGATAGCCTTGACTTTCTCGTTTTCTAGCGAGATCATCCGGTACCTTTTAGGCACCGGACGATTTGAGGTCTCGCTATAACTCATATAGGGGTATACGCCATTCGGGTCCAAGGCGGTCGGTAGCGGGCCGGTGGGCGTCAATACGTGCGTCAGCTGTATCTGGTCGAACTCCTCGCAAACAACACCTGTTGTCTGCGAGAAAGCTGTCCCTACGGCTACGCTTGCCATGAGTGATAGGATTAAACGATATGCTTTCATGTCTTTCCTGCTATATAAGCCCATTATTTCGCCAATAGATCGGACAGTTGACGGATGATGAGGTTGCCCTTACGTACGTCTGCCGAGATCTTGTTCTCATCGAACTCTTTCTCTTTCGGGAAGATAGACAAATGTTGGTCTAGCTGCTTCAATAAGCCTTGGGCTTGAGCGTTACCCGATTGGGCGGTCAGTTCCCGTAAGATACGGACCTTCTCGAAATCCACGATACCTTCTCTCATTTTCTCGAAGCGGATGCAACTTTTGCCTCCCGGATATACCATGTAGCAATCGCCTGCTGCCCAAGAGCCATGACGTGCGTCGCGATCGGCATCTTCCGGCCAAGCGTCGTAAGCCCATCGCAAGAAGCCGTCGTACCCATACGCCATTACATACCAACTGATCCAACGTCCCTCGATAGGAGGTGAGAACACGAAGTTGTTCGGGATCGGCGGGTTACAGCATACGTATACGGTGGACGTGCGTCCGGTGGCGGCCCGTGCCTTTTGCTCGGCGATGGTAGGTTCCTCTCCGTAAAGGAAAGAATAATCGTCCAGTAGTCCGTCCAATTCCTTATGCCAATTGCCGGCGTAAGTGATCTTCCAGCATTTATCATGGTTACGTACGACATTGATAGCCGCTAAGGTCTCTTCCATCGGATTCTCGTTGATTCCGATATAGGTGATGTCCAACCAGCTTTTAGCTTCCAGGTGGAACTTGAAATCCGTGAGGAAGATATTCCACATCTTCTTGAATTCCTCTGAGCTTGGCGCCCAGTTGATATAAGAATAATCGCCCGTAGCCTCGTCCTTATAGCGGTGACGGAATCCCCAAGGAATCGGGGTATAGAGGGTGATTGCCTCGTCGATGCCACATTCCATTGCTAATTCTACGTACTCGTCGAAGATCTTGTAGTCGAAGGCCCATGTGCCGTCTGCTTTCTTGATCCACTCGATCATGCCCCCCTCGATCATATAGGAGTTATCGGACCAAGGAGAATGTACTCCATAAGTCGTGATGTAGGTACCACCTGCGTCGGCATAATGCTTCAAATGCTGCTTGAGAAGCATCTTATGTTCTGGTGACCACGGTTCCACGTGATTGTACCATGCCACGGCCCATGGGTTCTGCCATAGGTCCAGACGGTATTTCCAGTCTTTCGGATAGGGGAGCAACTGGTTTTGCACCACGATCTCCAGATTCAATAGTTGAGGAGCCTTGCCTTTCGCCCGCACCTCCACCTGTCCTTTATACGTGCCGGGAACGGTTCCTCTCGGCACATCCACCATCATCCATACCGGACGGGTGGTTTGGGAAGGGAGATCGAAGCGGTCCAGCGTCTCGAAACGGTCTGGCATCAGGAAACCGGATTTGTAGGGAGATTCCCCGCAGATGGCTTTTTTCTCGGCATACGGATAATTGGACAATACGTAACGCACCAACTCGAAGGTAATCCGATCTTTCGGGATGATGTTTCCCTCGGCGCTCCTCAAGTCCTGCGTAGAGACACGTACTTGTTCCAACGCTTCTGACGACCATACCAATATCTGGGCATTCGCTCTTTCCCCCCTCCAAACGGTCGTAGAGTAGGAAGATGATAAATCGTTGTCATGGTTTACGGGTACTTCCTTCCGGAAATAAAGCCGGTCGGTCGATCCGAAGGCGGAATGGATACCCGCCTGATTGCTCCAAGCGGGTTCATTCACGCAAAAATCAAATGTTAACTCCGGGTCATAGTGATGACTCCGTACAGGAACAAACGTGGAATCCATCTGCCCCGGATACACTTGGCCTAGACTGATATGAGAATAAATAAAAAAACTAGCTATCGCTAAAAAGTATTTCTTCATGCTATAAAAATTTAAGATAATTCATATTTAAATGGGATTCCCCTCCCAGATAGGTAGGCCCTCCCTTCTCGTATAGGTAGGGCCTACCCTCATATATATAGTCGCTTATTCTTGGAAAAACCCTTACCAGCCCGGATTCTGTTCCAAGGTTCCTTTCGACAATTGTACCTGTTGCAAAGGGATCGGGGATAGCCAATGCTTCGGTGTCTGGAACTTGCGGGCGGACGCGGGTTGAGCGATGATAAAGCCATCGCTATCCACCTGTATATCCTGCCCGATCACCAACTCCGGGAATTTCTGTTGATACTCCGTACCCACGAATTTCACGCCACGGATCGCAAGGGGAAGAACCGTTTCCGCCGTGCCCCAACGACGTAGGTCGTCCCGGCGGTATCCTTCGAATGCCAGTTCCACGGTTCTCTCACGCCGGATCTCTTCCAGCATATTCAGTCCGTTGGCGGAGACAAAAGCGTTGGTTAGGTGAGGCATATTCGCCCGGTTTCTCAGATCATTGATGGTGATGTCTAACTGATCGTCCGTGATTTGTCCGTTCTTCTCGTATAAAGCCTCGGCGAGGATCAGCAGGACTTCGGCGTAACGAAACTCCTTGAAGTCGTATTCGCCGATGAATTGAGCGGCATCCAATGTCTCATCCAAGAACTTACGGATCATATAGCCTGTGCGTGTAGCGCTATTCCCTACAAATCCAGGATAGGTAGGTGTCCAGAGACCTCCCTCGAAAAAGACCTCGCTACCGGGAACGATAAACGTCTGCTCCATACGGGAGTCCCGGTTCTCGAATTCACTCGTCTGGTATTGGAATCCCTTAAATAAAGGGGATTTGTCGATGGGCAGACCATCGTTACATAAATACATATCCGCAAGGTTTTTTGTAGGAACCATGGCACCGAACCAAAGTTCCCGTGTCCAGTTATGGGTCACTCTCAATTTATAATAACGCCTTGCCAATAAGACCTCCTTGCTATCATCCCCCTCTAAGATATGTAGATATTTATAGCTTTCCTTCCCTTTATCCCGGAACAAGGCGTATTCCTTGGAATCCACTAGGGCTTGGGCGGCATCGATAGCCGATTGGATATACATATCGGCATTGGAGCCTTGATGGTATTTCTCCCAAGTTCCCTCGTACAAGGATACGCGGGCTTTTAACGCTAAGGCGGCCCCTTGCGTGGTACGGCCCAATTCCTCGGTAGTCAACTGGCTTTGCTTGGGAAGCAAAGGAATCGCCTTATCGAGATCGTCGATGATAAAATCAATGATCTCCTGCTGGGAGGAGCGAGGCGTGTAAAGCTGTTCCGAGGAGGTATTCAAGGGAATCTCTATCTTGGGAACCCCTCCGTAGAATTTGACCAGTTTCCAGTAGTTGTAGGCCCGGAAGAAATGGGCCTCGGCTTTCCAGCGTCCGATCTCGTCATCGGTCAATCCAGACTCCTCCGCTTTCTTGAGCAGATAGGAAGTGGATTGGATGAATTTCCAAGGCTCATCCCAATCATCCGAATTGACCGGTGCTAAATAAGAACCATCGCTTACGTCGTCCGCCCCCGAACCGAAAGCGATATCCGAGTTCTTATCTATATATTGGGAGGCCTCCATCAGGCTGAAGTAGAAATCATTGGCGGCCAACTCGAAATCAGAAGGCTTTTGCCAAAATACGGCGTCGGACACTTGATCCATAGGTGTCATATCCAAGTCGCAACTAGATAGCCCGAGTGTGGCCGATAGCGCTATAATTATATTAAATCGTCTCATACTGCTAATTTGTTTTTTCGTGGAACCTTAGAAAGTTAAGTCAATACCGAAAGAATAATAACGTTGGAACGGATAATTGAATCCGGCTTTGTCCGACTCGGGGTCCCATCCTCCTTTTACGTTATGTATCTCGAATAGATCCTGTCCGCTTACGTAAAAGCGTGTCCGTTCGATGCCTAGTTTCTGTAACGCACCTTTGGGGAGCGTGTAGCCTATCTGGATATTCTTTAGGCGAATGTAGGCGGCGTTGATCTTTTGCAGGGTGGATGCCTGATAATTCCAATGCCGGATCTCTCCATGCGTCAAGCGGGGATAATAGGCGTCCGGGCGATCCTCGTTCCATGTCTGGCCGTAGTAGAACTGGGGCGGGTATCTCCACCAGTCGCTCCAAGGCATGGCGAAGTCTCCTTCACGGAACAAGGTGCGCTTGGCAACTCCTTGGAAGAATACGCTGATATCGAAGTTGTTCCATTTAGCACCCAGATTCAATCCGAAGGAATAGCGGGGAATGGTGGAGCCAACGTATTCGGCGTCGCCGTCATCCCCATCTTTATCACCGTAGGTGGAGATCTTACCGTCGCCGTTCAAATCCTTGAACTTCGCGTCTCCGATGCCGATATTGGAAGGTACGCCCTCTAGTTTCTTATAAGCGTCGAGATCCGCTTGGTCCTTGATCACGCCATCGTATACGTAAGCGAAATAGGAATTCATGGGATAACCTTCCCGGGTCTCGTTCAATCCTAGTTTATAGGTATCGGCACCTCCGTATTCAACTAATTTGTTCACGGCGTCGGTCAACTGGAATTGGGCAGAGTATTCAACGTTGCCGATCTTGTCGGTCCAGTTCAATGTCAACTCGAAGCCGTTCGTGCGTAATTTACCCGAGTTCGAGTAGGGTGCCTCCGCGCCTAACATGCTGGGATAAGTTACCGGAATTAACATATTATTATTCATCTTCACGAAATAATCAAACGAGAAGCCGAGGCGGGAATCAAGGAAAGCGGCATCGACACCCACGTTGACATTCTCCAGAATTTCCCATGTCCGGTCTACCCCGGCCAATACGTCTAAGCCCATGGCTTGGCTTTGGGAACCGTTTCCGAACGGATAGATTAATTTAGTTCCCCAGCCATCGTCCCTAAACTTTAGCAACTGGATATAGTCATACAGGCGGATACCTTCTTGGTTTCCGGTCTGTCCGTATGATGCTCTTAACTTCAGCTCATTGAATACCTTGGAGTTTTTCAAAAAGTTTTCTTGCGAGATACGCCAGCTGGCGGAGACTCCGGGAAACATCCTCCACCGGTTGCCGGGGGCGAAACGGGAACTACCGTCATAACGGAAGTTTGTCTCCAGAATGTACTTGTTCTTAAAGCTGTAGCCTAGGCGGGCGAAGGTAGAGCCGGTAGCCCAATGCTCGGCTTTGGCGTCGTTCTTCATATTTCCCGTGCCTCCGAGGTTAAGCTCCCACAGCTCATCCGAGATGAAGTTATCACGGCGTGCCATGAACATGCGGACTTCCTCCGTCTCGTAGGCCATACCTAACATGGCGTCCAGATGGTGGTCCGGGCCGAAGTTCTTATCGTAATTCAAGTAGGCCGTGTAATTTTGGTAAACGGTCTCTTCTGTCGTGCGATCCACGGCAGACTGCTCCGGACTTCCCGCTCCGGTGTAGTAGGTGATATTATTGTCCCATGTATAAAGAGGGATCGCTTTCGCTATGTCCTCATTGTTCTTGTTCTTATAATTAACACCGGCTTGGGCGGTTAAGGTCAGTCCGTCGATAATGTTGGCGATTAACCTGAAATTACCATTCATCTCCCGGGTCTTGAACGTGGCGGTCTCGCTCTCTTTGGCCAACGCTACGGCATTGCTCCAGCCTCCTTGGGTGAAGAAGTTACCATCGGCATTATAGACCGGGTGGTTGGGCATATCCAGAATCGCCTCGCCGATTACCCACGCTCCGTTGCTGCCTACATCGGTACGTTTATTATTGTCCAAGGCTACTTTGGTTTCCAGCTTTAACCAATCCGTGATCCTATAATCGTAGTTCATACGTAGATTATACTTGGTGTTATTGTCGTCGGCATATTTTACGACTCCGAATTGCTTGCTATAACCGGCGGATAAATAATAATTGGATTTCTCGCCGCCACCGGAGATAGTGAGATTGTGCTTATGCTGAACGCCGTTGTTCAACAGCTCGTCCATCCAGTCCGTGTTCGTAAAGAACAATTTCCATCCTCCATACAACGGGTGATCGATCGGATTCGGGTCGTTGGACAAGATCCTATCCAGAAGCTCTTGCGTATACATAGGGGCGGAGCCGTTATGGATATTGGCCTCGTTGTCCATGATCGCCATCTCATAATTGGTTGGCGCTTTCATCATACCGGTCATCTTGGAGATCGACAAGTTTCCATTGTAAGTGATCTTAGGTGCGCCGGTCGCTCCCTTCTTGGTCGTAATCAAGACAACGCCGCCTGCGGCCCGTGCTCCGTAAATAGAGGCGGAGGCATCTTTTAAGACGGAGATGGCATCGATATCCTGCGGATTGATCATATTGATATCACCGGGAATACCATCTACTAAAACCAGCGGGGCACTGTCTCCGTTAGCGGATGAGACTCCACGTATGTTCATCTTAAAGTCCTCGTTACCCGGCTGGCCGGAGCTTCGTTGGATAACCATCCCCGGTATTTCTCCCTGCAAGGCGGATAGCACGTTGGTCACGGGCTTAGATTCGATAACCTCGGAGGTGACTTTCGAGATCGCTCCGGAAAGATTGCTTCGTTTCTGTGTTCCGTAACCAATCACGACTACCTCGTCAAGCTTTTGGGCGTCTTCCTTTAGCTGGATATTAAGGGTCTTGTTGTTGCCTACGGCCACTTCTTCCGATAAATAGCCGATGTAAGATATGAGCAGGATCGATTTACCGTTCGCCTCGATGCTATACTCACCGTTCAGGTCGGTAACTGTCCCTTTGGACGTACCTTTTACCACGACGTTCGCCCCGATGATCGGTTCGCCCTGTTCATCTGTAATGATACCGGTCACTTTCCGGTCTTGTGTCACTGGAACGGAGGCGTTGCCCGCATTTCCGAGACTGACGGCTATCGTGTTATTCTCTCGCTTAAAATAAAGATTGGCTTGCCGGGTGATCTCGTTCAATACGCTGTTGATGGGAGCGTTTTTGAACTTTAGGTTAACTTGTACGTTCCGGTTCGCTATGGCTTCTCCATAGAAAAATTTTAATCCTGTCTGCTTCGACAAATCATCAAAGACTTTCTGTATGGGTTGGTTTTTGACTTGAATTGTTATTCTTTCTTTCTGATTTTCTTGCGCTTGCAGAGGTTCAGGGGAGCTTAACGCTAAAAAAACTAAAATAATAGAACAACACATCCAATTATACCTAGTAATAGTTGGAAAGTTCATAATTTTGTATGTTTAAAGGTTGTTTTTATACACTTTTAAAAACAGTCCGATTTATGTAATCTCCAAGGGGGTCCAATCCAAGGGTGTACATATCGGGAAAGATAAAGGGAGATCGAAGGTCAGAGGTCGGTTTCCCTTTTTTATGTGGCTATGCTTAGGTCGTATCTTTCATGGCAAATCGATTTTAAGGTTAATAACTCGTTTTGTATAACACGATCCGGTTTCCTTCCGTCCGGTATCGGATGCCGGTTGAATATTGAATTGCGTTCAGTACGGCTTCCAGACTTTTATTGTCGTGCTCGCCATAGATGTAATCGTCGAATACGCTATTCGGATCGAGTACGATCGCTTGATTATACATCCGTTCCAGATCATGTATAACGCTACTAATAGGTGTCCGGTTGAAATAAAGGCCGCCTTGCAGCCAAGCCGTTACTTTTTGGGCGTCCTCGTTCTTTTTAAGAATCTCTCCATTTGTGTTATTCACGATTATCTGCTCGTTCGGTAATAGGCGCATTACGCTTTCGGGCATATCCACCTCAACTTTTCCGGTCCGAACGCTGACGGCCATCAACTCATCCTCTTGATAGGCTTTTACGTTGAAAGAGGTTCCGAGTACTTTTACGTCGGCTTGCCGGGTACGGACGATGAAGGGCTTGCCCTCGTCTCTCATGACATTGAAAAAAGCTTCTCCTTCCATTTCTACCAAACGGATGTCAGAGGTAAATTCCGTTGGGTATCGCATGACGGTACCGGCGTTTAGATGAACGACCGTGCCATCGGGAAGGGTGACTTGCTTATGTTCGCCATGATTGACGCTTATTTCCGTTAGGAGATGGTCGCTAGCAGATGTATGCTGCTTCGCTGAATGATTTAGGTATAGTTTCGCTCCGAATCCGATGGAAACGATAATCGCTATGCTCGCCGCATACTTGATGAAAGTGGATAGGGAGATTCTTCTTTCTCTTTTACGTGTCTTATCCAACAGGTCTTGCGCCTCCTTCTTATAAAGCAGATGATTATGGGAATCGGATTGAGGTAAGTCCTGCGCTTCGTTCCAGACCCGGTCCATTTCGCTTTCTAATTCTGCTCGCTCCGTTATGGATGAGGCTAACTTCCGCAAGGTCTCTATATCGTTCCGTGTATAGAGTCCATTTACGTATCGGATTAATAAATCGCTTATATGTTTGTTTTCTTCTTCCATTATTTCTCGTGCTATATTAATAGTACAAAGAAGTCCGGGAGAACTGGGATATCATTAACTTTTATTAGTATATGATTTTATTATCTTTGCGAAACGATATGTGATGCTAAATGAAAGAGAGACAAATTATAAAGTCGTTGAAAGAAGGAGATAGGGAGGCTTTTTCGATGTTGTATAAACAATATTGGGAAAAGGTTTATCATTTCTGCGGGCTTTATTTGAATAATCGGGATGTGGCCGAGGATGTGGTACAAGAGGTGTTTATCAAGGTCTGGGAGTCGAGGGAATTCATCCGGGAGGATGATAACTTCAAGGGGCTTCTGTTTGTCATCACCCGTAACTTGATCTTTAATCAGCACCGGAAGAACGTGAACGAGGACTTTTATAAAATGACGGTCTTGTCCGCTATGGAGACCTCCTACGACTTAGAGGAAGAGATCACCGCCTATAACTTGGGGGAGTATATCGATCATTTGATAGAGGAATTGCCGGAAAGACGCCGGGTTATCTTTAATCTAAGCCGGAAGGAGCATAAAAGCTATAAAGAGATAGCCTTCCAACTCAATATTTCGGAGAAGACCGTTGAGAACCAGATCAGCGAAGCCTTGAAGTTCTTGAAGAAAAATATCATGTTACTTATCTGGTTTATCTAGCGCTTTCCTAGGTCACGTATTTATAGAGTCCGGAAGTGCCACTTTCGTCCTAAGTTTTAGTTTTGCTCGTCTTCTTTTTCAGGCAGTACATAAATCCGGTGTGTTCGATATCCTACGCTGGCTATTACGTTATCCTTGATAAATTGCTTGATATCCTCGCTCGCACGGTAGCGGGTACAATTGTTCAAGCCGGCGTAATCGGTGAGATTTATATATGAGTTTCTTTCTAGATAAGATAACATCTTAGCCTTCCTTCCCTCGATTCCCGTTTTGGGCAGATTTTCCCGTTTAACCAAGATGGGGGCGTTCTTTTTTACCATCTCCTTCAGTCGGGGAGAGCAGCGGAAGTTAACGCCGTGTATGCTAGCGCTTGATTTAGTATTTCCTTTCTGGTCCGTTACTTCTTTGCTTTTTACCGATGGCGAGAAATGTCCCAATCCTTCCAGTTCCACGCTGTACCCATAGGATAATTCCCTGCCGATATAGGAAGTAAGCGCCTCCAATACACCTTTTATGTCGGCGGAGGTGACGGATGAGCATTCGGAAATATACTCACATATATCGTTCATGCGTTTGGTATCTCTGGTGATGACTCGTGCGCAGGATGTTGGCCCGCGTTGTTCATTGCCCGGTGTATTATAAATACTGACTTGGATGCCACTTCTTGGTTTTCCCATGATTTTCTCGTTATTTAAATGGATAATGTATAGGATGCCTCGGAGATTTAACGTTTATCTCTTTGGCGTTTCTATTTGATGAAATCGGTTGCCGACGCCCTCGGCAATGCTGCTGACGCTGTCGGAAATATTGCTGACGGCGTCGGAAATACTGCCGACACCGTCGGCAACCAATTTCATTGAATACAAAGGACGGAAATATAAGGATGGAAAGCAAGGAAGATACTGATAAAATACAATTTCGTAAAGATAATTTTAAAGAGTACCTATAAGTAATAGACATTTAATTGTACTTGAGGCTTTAGGCATGATTATTTTTCAATCGTATTTGGGTATCTTATCTGAATTTGATTAACCTAAGCGAATTTTTTTATCTTCCAATAGGGGGGAGGGAGTCGTGGCGTGTATTTATAAATAGAACAAGAATAATAAACATGAGCGAAGATACGAGAACGATATTGAAGAAGTTGATGCGAGATGCTCTGGATGAGAAAGATCGGCAACGTTTGCTGTGTGACCCAAAAGTGGAAGAGCGTATGCGTTCCCAATGGGACGAGGCTGCGGATCGCGTGAATCCCGTGGTGGGGAATCGCATGTGGGAACGAATCATAGCCCGGACAATGGCGACAAACGGTGTCCGTAAACTCTGGGTCTATAAGATTACGGCGATAGCCGCCTCCATATTGCTACTTTTAGGTGTAGGAAGCGTAGTTTATTGGTCTCATACGAAAGAAGATCAATATATATATGTAATGGCCTCCGGTGTCCGTTGCATAGAGTCGGTTTCCTTATCGGACGGCACGACCGTGAGAATGGGGCCGAATAGCCAATTGATCTACCCAAAGAGTTTTGATGGCAAGACCCGTGATGTGGAATTAAAAGGGCAAGCCTTCTTCGACGTAGCGAAAGATCGGGAAAGACCATTTACCGTGCATACCAAGAACATGGATGTAACGGCCTTGGGCACGGCCTTCGAGGTTTTCAATTATGATTCCGAGAGCAAGTTGGAGACGATCCTGTTAAACGGTAAGGTGAAGATTGGCTTGGGAGGTCCCAATGTGAAGAACAGGCGTGAGGTGATATTGAATCCGAACGAGATGTTGGTTTTCGACAAACAAGCGAATACCGTTAGAGTTAAGACGGTTAATGCTGAGGAGTATTCGGGTTGGCGTAACGGTGTCCTCAGTTTTGAGAACGAACGCTTGAGCATGATCCTTACCCGTCTGGAGCCTTGGTTCGGGCGGAAGATAAAGTGCCCGAAGGAGATAGCGGAGAAATATCGGTTTACGTTTAAGGTACGGGATGAGTCCTTGGAGCGAATCCTGTTTATGCTGAGCAATACGTCGCCCATTAAATACAGAGAGAAAGACAATGAATATGAACTATATATAAAGGGAGATAAATGAGTGTCTAACGTTAAATTCTAGGAGATATGCTTGTTAACAGTTCTTGAGTCTAATAAAAAACAGGAGGAAAAACTAGGTTTCTCCTCCTGAGCAAATGTTCTTGACGGCAGGCGTTAGGAGTTGAGAGGCCGACACACCTGCTAATTTATTCATCAGAAACATTACAAAGTTATGAAAAAAATCAGAAAAGTAAACCGAGTCATGAAGATAAGTGCGTTGTTATCCTTGGCTTTCGCATGCACTGTATCCGCTTCTACCTATGGACAGAATTATAAGCTTTCCATGAATAAACAGGATTGCAGTATATCGGAAGTGCTAAAAGAAATAGAGAAAAATAGTGAGTACACGTTCTTCTTGAATGATAATCAAGTAAATGTAAATAGGAAAACGAGTGTAAAAGCAAATAATGCTTCGTTAGAGGAGGTCTTAGAGCAAGCCTTGAAAAATACGGGATACCAATATGAGATTGTAGACCGGCAGATTATAATTAAGTCAAAGAGTGTTTCAAGTGTCTCACATCCGAATGCCTTATTCCAGTCTTCGCCACGAAAGATTACCGGGCAAGTAAAAGATGCCTTGGGAGAACCCATTATCGGGGCGAATGTTGTCGTTAAAGGCACTACGAACGGAACGATTACGGATATCGATGGAAACTTCAGTCTGGAAGTACCGGACAATGCGATCTTGGTAGTTTCTTTTATTGGTTATACGGATCGTACGGTCGAGGTCGGTAATTCTTCGAAAGTAATGGTTAGCCTGTCCGAGGATACCCAGAAGTTGGATGAGGTTGTGGTCGTAGGTTACGGAACGCAGAAGAAAGTGAATTTAACGGGAGCGATCTCCTCTTTGGATGCGGAGACGTTGGAGAATCGCCCGATCACCAACTCGACCCAAGCGTTGCAAGGTACGCAAGGTGTTTACGTAAATCAAGCGGGTGCTCAGCCGGGAGCGGACGGGGCGACGATTCGTATTCGTGGTCAGGGAACCTTGAACGATAATAATCCATTGATTTTGGTGGATGGCATCGAGTTCCCGTTGGAAGCGGTAAATCCGAATGATATTGAGAGTATTTCCGTATTGAAAGATGCGGCTTCTTCCGCTATCTACGGTTCTCGTGCGGCGAATGGCGTTGTCTTGGTAAAGACAAAGGGGGGAAAGAAAGGTAAGTTTACCGTCGATTATAATAATTATTTTGGCGTGCAGCAGGCTACCTATCTGCCGGATTTCGTATATGACCCGGTCGTATTTATGGAAATGAGAAACCAAGCGCAACGGAACGAAGGTAAACTAACGGTGGATTATTCTGATGCGTTAATCGAGGAGTACAAACAAGGTATGTTGACAGACCCGATTATGTATCCGCAGAATAATTGGTTGGATATCATGTATAATAATGCCTTTATCATGGAGCATAACATGCGTTTCTCCGGAGGTGATGATAAATATACGTATTCCGTATCTTTAGGTTATGGCGATCAAAATGGAGTATTGCGTGGTACGGACTCCAATAAATATACTTTAGCCGTGAATACGACTGCTCAGGTAAATAGCCGTTTGAAGATCGGCGCTAATATCAATGCGCATTATCAGATCTATAATGAGCCGGTAGCGGGTGTGGCAAACTTAGTGGAGATGACTTATAAAGCGCAGGCTTTCCACCCGACTTATACGGCCGATGGTCGCTATGCGGATACTTTTATCCGTACTCCTGGGCATAATATCTATCGCCATCCGTTGGCGTTGGCCGATGAGGGCGAGAACAAGCATAAGTCCTTGCGTATGTTGGCGAATTTGTCTGCGGAATATAAGCTTCCGTTTGATATCGTTTATAACTTGAATGTCGGTTTAAACAAATATGATTATCTGCAATCTCGTTTTGCGCCTGATGTATACGAATATCAGTTGAAGACCAATGAGGAGAAACGAGTGGTTTATGACGGTCAGAATACACGCCATGCTTATAAAGGTGATAAGAATAACTTGGCAGTTACGGTATTCAATACCTTATCTTGGGGCAAGAAGTTCAATGATGCCCATGACGTAAAAGTCTTGGCTGGCTATAGTTTTGAGAGTGATGATAAGACTGAATTTTCCGCTAAGGTAGAAGGTTTCTTAGGGAACGAGTTGCACGAATTAAATGCGGGTTCTAGTAATCCGAGTGTAGCGGGCACTTCCTCGAGATCAGTCTTGATGTCTTATTTTGGTAGGGTGAATTATGGTTATAAAGACCGTTATTTATTTGAGGGTAACTTTCGTTATGATGGTTCGTCCCGTTTTGCCAAAGGAAATCGTTGGGGTATTTTCCCTTCATTCTCTGCCGGATGGCGTTTGAGCGAGGAAGAATTTATGAAAGATATTCCTTGGATCTACAATCTGAAATTGAGAGCTTCTTGGGGACAATTGGGTAACGAGCGTATCGATTTGTTCCGCTACGTGGACCTAATGAACTTGAAGGTGATAAAAAATGATGGTTCAATCACGGATTATAACTACCCGTTGAATGGAGCGATGCAATCCGGAGCGGCTATTACCGCTTATAACGATCCGAACATTACATGGGAGACAACGACCATGACGAATGTCGGTATTGACGCTAGCTTATTAAACGGAAACTTGGATTTCTCTTTCGAGTTCTTTGATAAACGTACTTCCGACATCTTGCGTAAGGTTACTTTGCCGGATCAAGTAGGTGGTCTGGATGGGCCGATCCGTAATATCGGCGAGGTGAGCAATAAAGGTTTCGAGTTGAATATGGGGTATCGGAACAATATCGGGAACTTCCGTTACGAGGTAAATGGAAATATGACCTTTATCAAAAATAAGATCGTTAGCTTGAAGGGGCAAACAATCATTGATGGAATGTTTATCTTGGAAGAAGGAAAGCCTATCGATTCTTATTATATGCTTCATGCTATCGGTATTTTCCAATCTGAGGAGGAAATCAAGAATAGTCCGTATCAAACCGCGGCTACTAAACCGGGATATCTGAAGTTTGAGGATACGAATGGAGATGGGAAAATTACCGAAGATGACCGCCAGATACGTGGTGGTGTGATTCCTAAGATAACTTATGGATTCAATATCAACTTAGGATATAAGGATTGGGATCTGAGCGCTTTCTTCCAAGGTGTAACTGATGTCTATACATATGGAGACCGCATTGGTGCTACTCCTTTATGGTTTGGTTGTGGTTTGCCGGAACAATGGTTGACGGATGCTTGGACTCCCGAGCGGGGAACCAGCGCTACATTGCCTATCTTGACTACATATGAAGGATGCTTGAATGAGAATTTCCGTACAAATGATTTCTGGTTGAGAAACGCCTCTTATTTACGCTTGAAGAACTTGCAACTTTCTTATAACGTACCGGTCTCTTTCTTGAAAAGCGGTGTTGTTAAGAGATTGAAGGTCTTTGTCAATGCGCAAAACTTATTCACGTTCTCTCCGATGAAGGATTTTGATCCGGAGAAGAACTTGAAGGGAAGCAACTGGTATGCCTATCCGTCTGTACGGACTTATACGGCAGGTGTTAATGTCACATTTTAAATAATAAGGAATAATAATATGAGACGTAAAATATATAAGATGATATGTGTCGCTGTCGCTTGTATGAGTTTAACCGCTTGTGATAGCTGGTTGGATGTAGATCCTTCCGATCAATATTCCACGGAAACATTCTGGAAGACAAAAGAGCATGCGAGCGCCGGTATAATGGGATGTTACAACGCATTGAAACCTTGGCGTTCATTGCATACGATGGAATTCGATATGTTGACAGCGAATGCGATGCCTTATAACGAGGCGAATGGTACGCAAGCAATTGGAAAAGGTGAACATTTGTCTACTACGGCTTTAATCGGAAGCTTATGGAAGAACTGTTACGTTGGCATTGGCCGTACGAATACTTTCATCGCTAATGTCGGAGGTGTCGATATGGACGAGTCGGAGAAGGCGAAGATGGTGGGTGAAGCCAAGTTCTTACGAGCTTTCTATTATTTAAGTCTGGTCGATAAATTCGGAGGTGTGCCACTGATTATAGATGCTCCCAATGCGGATGAGCAAGCCGAATTACCTCGCAATTCCAAGGAAGAGGTAGTGAATCAGATTGTCAAGGATTTGGAAGAGGCCGCTGCCGTGCTACCGGACACCTATGCTAGCTCAGACTTGGGACGTGCGACAAAAGGTGCCGCATTAGCGTTAAAAGCCCGTACTTTATTATATAATTCTCGTTGGGCGGAGGCGGCCCAAGCTGCTAAGCAGGTAATGGAGTCTGGCGTTTATCAATTATTCAATGATTATCGTCATTTCTTTAGCGAAGATAATAAATATAATTGTGAGGTAATCTTTGATATAGAAGCGAAATTGCCAGAGTATCCAACGGATTATGATCAGAATATCTGGCGCTTGAATCGTCCGGCTCCCTTGAAGGAACTGGTTGATACATATCTCTGTGTTGACGGGAAGACGATAGAAGAGTCACCACTTTATGATCCGACTCGTCCGTATGAGAACAGAGATCCCCGTTTATTGAAATCGATCGTTTGCATCGGTTATCCGTATTTAGGAAAGACGATCACAAAAGAAGATGTGGCGACTACGGGTTTCGGTGTGAAGAAATACACTTCTTATGAGGATGATGTAACGATTCCTTTAGTAGAACGTTCGGCTTTCAATTTCATTTTGATTCGTTATGCGGAAGTTCTGTTGACGTATGCCGAGGCGCAGAATGAGGCGAGTGGTCCTGATCAGTCAGTTTATGATGCCATCAACCAATTGCGTAGGCGTCCGGATATCAATATGCCGGAAGTACCAAAAGGTTTGACGAAAGATCAGATGCGTGAGGTAATCCGCCGTGAACGCCGTATCGAGTTGACCTTTGAAGGACTCTACTATTCGGATATCTTGCGTTGGAAAACCGCCGAGAAAGAGAATAATGGTATGATGCATAATTATGAGGGAATAGAAGTCGTGAAACGTTCTTTTAATCCGAAACGAGATTATTTATGGCCGATCCCTTATAACCAAACAGTCTTGAACCCTAATTTGGAGCAAAATCCGAACTGGGATTAATTCTTGGGTAAATTAAAAACTGTTATCTTTGAAGTGCCAAACACAGGATGGCACTTCAAAGCCAATATTTCAATAAATAATATCATGAAGAATAAACTAATGTTACTGACGGCCGCCTCAGCTTTTTCAATGGCAGGCATAGCCGCTGATTACACGAATATCGTCCTAATCAATTTGGATGATGTGGGTTACGGAGATTTTTCTTTTAATGGAGCTTACGGATATACCACTCCGAATATCGATAAGATGGCGGCGGAAGGCATTCATTTTACGCACTTTTTGGTAGGACAGCCGATCAGTGGAGCCTCTCGTGCCGGCTTGTTGACCGGCTGCTATCCGAATCGTATCGGTTTTTCCGGCGCTCCGGGGCCAGATTCGAACTACGGTGTCCATCCAGAGGAGATGACGATCGCAGAGGTATTGAAACAGAAAGGATATAGTACCGCTATCTTCGGTAAATGGCATTTAGGTAGCCAAAAGGAGTTCCTCCCCTTGCAAAATGGCTTCGATGAATATTATGGGTTGCCGTATTCTAACGATATGTGGCCTTTCCATCCGCAACAAGGTGAGGTCTTTAATTTCCCGGATTTGCCGACTTATGACGGAAATGAGATTATCGGTTATAATACGGACCAAACACGGTTGACTACGGATTATACCACCCGTTCTGTTAATTTCATCAAGAAGAATAAGAATAAGCCTTTCTTCTTGTATCTGGCCCATAATATGCCCCATGTACCGTTGGCCGTTTCCGATAAATTCAAGGGAAAGAGCGAGCAGGGTTTATATGGCGACGTGATGATGGAGATCGACTGGAGTGTAGGTGAGATATTCAAGGCATTGCGTGAGCTGGGCTTGGAAGATAATACGTTGGTGATCTTGACTTCCGATAATGGCCCTTGGACCAATTACGGGAATCATGCCGGTTCAGCCGGTGGGTTACGTGAGGCAAAGGCTACGACCTTTGATGGTGGTAACCGGGTTCCTTGTATCATGTACTGGAAAGGTAAGACGTTACCGGGCACGACTTGTAATAAGTTAGCTTCTAATATCGACCTTCTTCCTACGTTCGCCGAGATCACGCAGGCTCCGCTTCCTCCTCGCAAGATTGACGGAGTAAGTATCTTGCCGTTGATCGAGGGTAAAAAAGACGCCAACCCACGTGAGTCTTTCGTCTATTACTATCGAAAGAATGACTTGGAGGCTGTTACGGATGGAATGTTCAAATTGGTATTCCCCCATAAATATGTTACTTATGGGGCTTATGAGCCGGGAAACGACGGCCAGCCGGGTAAGTTGACGAATCTGGAGATCATGAAGCCGGAGATGTACGACCTGCGCCGTGATCCGGGAGAGCGTTATAACGTGATTACCCAATATCCGGAGGAAGCCGCTAAATTGATGAAGATCGCGGACCAGAAACGCCATGAGTTAGGGGATGACTTGACTCGTATGAAGGGTACGGAACGTAGGGAACCGGGTTTAGTACAAGGGAAAAAACGTCATGACTTATGAAACAATCGATCATTAGTATCGGAATGACTGCCTGTTGTCTTTCGGGAAACGGGCAGTCTCTCTTTGCCGCCAATAAACCGGCGCAAGAGGAACGTCCCAATATCTTGTTTATCCTATCGGATGATCATACTTCCCAATCGTGGGGTATTTACGGGGGCGTGTTGGGGGAATATGCCCGCAACGAGAATATCCGTCGCTTGGCTGCGGAGGGTTGCGTATTGGATAATTGTTTTTGTACGAACTCGATCTCTTCTCCGAGTCGCGCGGCGATCTTGACCGGAGCCTATAGTCACGTGAACGGTGTCTACACGTTAAGTGATTCTTTTGATCCGGAGCAGGATAATATCGCCAAGCAAATGCGGGCGGGAGGCTATCAGACCGCTTTGGTCGGTAAATGGCATCTGAAAACGCAACCGCAAGGTTTCGACTTCTATTCCGTGTTCCATGACCAAGGCGAGTACCGAGACCCTACTTTTATAAATTGTACGGAACCTTGGCCGGGTGAGCGTAATTTCGGGGAGCGGGTACGAGGTTTCTCCACGGATATCGTGACAGATAAGGCGATCCGTTGGATGAAAGAGGCCGATAAGGACCGGCCTTTCATGATGTGTTGTCATTTCAAGGCTACACACGAACCTTGGGATTTTCCAGAACGGATGAGGCATTTGTATGACGGCGTTGTTTTCCCGGAACCGGAGAACTTATTTGATTGGGGGCCGGAGACGAATGGACGTACTTTCTCCGGACAGCCTTTGGAGGAGTTGGCCCGTCGTTGGGACGTGGCGTCGCAAGACCCTGATAAATGGTGGTGCCGGTATCCGGAGTTGCCTTTTACGACGAAGGGGATGCATCGATCTGCCGCCCGTAGCGCCGCTTACCAGAAATTGGTGCGCGACTATCTGCGTTGCGGGGCTACGATCGACGATAATATCGGGAAGTTATTGAAAGCGCTGGACGATATGGGAATCGCCGATAATACGATCGTGGTGTACGTATCCGACCAAGGTTATTTCTTAGGAGAGCATGGTTTCTTCGATAAGCGTATGATGTATGAGGAGTCTCTACGTATGCCTTTCGTGATCCGTTACCCGAAAGAGATCCCGGCGGGGACCCGCAATAAGGATATGATCTTGAACGTGGATTTTGCCTCTTTGCTGGCGGATTACGCAGGCGTGAAGACCCCGAATGAATCGCAGGGCCATAGTTTTCGCGATAATCTGAAAGGAAATACCCCAAAGGATTGGCGTAAGGAGATGTATTATCGTTATTGGACCCAACATTCGAACCGTCCGGCCCATATGGGTATCCGTAATGAGCGGTATAAACTGATGTTTTTCTATGGCGACCGTCTGAATATGACTGGTTCGGAGGATAAGACCACGACACCAGCATGGGAGTTTTACGACCTTCAATCCGATCCTCGTGAGAATCACAACGCTTATAACGATCCCCAATACGCCAAGATCATCCGGCAAATGAAGGAGGAGATGCTGAAGCTGCGGAAAGATGTTAAGGATGAGGACACGAATACCCCTAAAATGAAGGAGATTATGGATACCTATTATTGGCAAAAAGAAAACGGAGGGAGACGTAGCGTGCTGCGTCGCCTATCCTTTGTAATAGAAGTCCACGCTAGCAACCGAGAGGGAGTGCGGTATGTTATAAAGCATGTATTTCTAGAAAGAAGAAGGAATTTGTTCTTTTGTGAAAAAGAAGTCTTATGTTTGTGCACGATATGAAAAACAGGGTTTATATGGCCCCGTTATCAGTAAAAAACCAGCCTTGACATGAATACAAACAGAGATAAGGCTGTCTCTTTTGGGCGGGACGGCGGAGATGTCCGCCGTCCCGTTTTTTTGTCAATGAGCCAGAGCCGTATGTTACATCCGTTCCAGCTCCGGGGGAGCCAGAGCGGAATATCGCCCGCTGGCTGTGTGAATAACGACAAGCTGCGTCTTTCCGGATACCTATTTCGTTAAATCATAAGCCTCTATCACGCATTCCAAAGCGCAAGCGTTTGCTGCCGAGTTTTCCTTGTGGAAAGGGCCGTACCAATAACAACCGAAGCTTTTGGATGTGGGATCATAATCTTTTGTGATGATGGATTCCGCATTTTTCAAGATGAAATCTTTATAAGCCGGATTCTTTGTCACTTCATACAGGAAGGCTAAATGACGGATGAAGATACCCTTAAATTGGACACCGTCGTTGCTATCATCGATCTCGGGCTTCATTTCACGGAGAATACCCTCGTCAGTTATCAATTGTGTGGTGATGGTAGCGTCGGCGATCTTTTCCGCTAGTTCCAAATAAGATTTATCGTTGGTTTGGAGATACATCTCGGCTAAGACAGCGATGGCTACGCCTTGGTTATAGGTGTAGTGGGCATTTCGGTTGGGGGTACAATCGTCTTTGGTACCGTCTTCGATTTGGTAGATGTTCGTATTGATCATGCCGGTTCGCATATACCAATCTACGTTCTTCTTGAACCAGTCGAGGTATGCCGGATTCTGGGTCGCTTTATATAAACGGATCGCCGTAAGGGAGAATAAGTTGTTGGCAATCGAGTTCTTGTAATGCAGTGGATTCTTCTTCCAGAAAATGCCGCCTCCGCAAGCGTCGCTCCAGCCGGTTGTCATATCATCGAATATGATCTCGGCCATATCTAGGTACTTTTTCTCTCCGGTCAGTTTGGAGGCCTCGATCCATGCCAATGCCCACCAACCCTCGTCATCGTAATAATCGTTGATGAAGTTGTCGCAATAACGGGGAGTACCGGTTGAGTCTACGCCTACTTGGTAATGACGGGCTTTCTCGAATACATCCTCTATGACAGAAGGGATGGCCGGATCTTTGGTTACGGCACCGTAGCGAATGGTGGCGGTTAATACGTTCGCCGAGTTCCACCAGCCTGCTGTTTCCCAGATACCGGTCGTGTCGTTTCTCCAGCTTAGGGAGGTTTGTACGCATTCTCGCATCTTTCCTTCAAAAGGGGAAAGTTTGCTACAGGATAGCATGAAAAATACAAGCAATACGCTTGTCAGGAAATGTTTGTACATACGTATTTATTAAAATAAGATTAGATTAAGCTACAAAGATAAATGATCTTTTTGAACTTTATTTAAACTTTGTACCTTTGTCTGACGGAATCTAAGATACTTCAATATTAATCATAAAAGAAAAACACGGTAAGATGAAAAAGCAAATCTTATTTATTTGTTGTGCGGTAATCGCATACTGCCTGAGCGCCTGTAATACGGCACCTCAGCAAGTGCCTTTGAAAGAGAAGAATCTGCCAAAGCATGTAATCTTGATTGGTTTCGACGGCTTGAGCGCCCATTGCTTGAATAATGGGGCGGATATGCCTACTTTCCGTAAGATGATGGCGGAAGGTGCTTCCACGTTAGAGAATCGTTCGATCCTGCCTTCGTCGAGTGCTTGTAATTGGGCTTCCATGTTTATGGGAGCAGGACCGGAGTTGCACGGATATACGGAGTGGGGATCTCGTACGCCGGAGCTTCCTTCCCGTGTCGTGAATAGCGACAACCGTTTCCCGAATATCTTCGGCATGTACCGAGATAAGGCTCCCGAGGCTGAGATTGGCTATATCTATGAGTGGGAAGGCATGAATTATCTGGTGGATACCTTGGCCATGAGCTTCCGTAAGCATGCCCCGATGTCGGCTGAGAACCCGAACGGATGTACCCCGGTAGCCGTTCAGTATATCAAGGAGAAGAAGCCGAACCTTTGTGCGATTATATACGATCAGCCGGATGGTACCGGACATGGCAAGGGATGGAGTTCCCCGGAGTATTTCGCCATGGTGAATCATTTGGACAGTTGCTTGACGCAAGTGATGGACGCCGTTCGTGAGGCGGGTATCATGGATGATACGGTGGTTATACTGACGGCCGACCACGGCGGTATCGAGACCGGTCACGGTGGCAAGACGATGAACGAGATGCAAACCCCGATCGTTTTCTATGGAAAGAACGTAAAGAAAGGCTTCAAGATCCCGGAGAGCACGATGGTATATGATATCGCCGGTACGATGGCTTACCTATTGGACGTACCGCAGCCGCAGGTGTGGATCGCCCGTCCGATATTATCAGCTTTCGAGGATAATTAAAAACATAGATCATGAAGAAAGTTATTTATTCTTTTATTTTTCTTTTTTGCGCCGTATTAACCTTACAGGCGGAGACAATGGTGGTTGCCACCTATAATTTGCGTAACGCCAACGGCGGCGATTCCACGAACGGTAACGGTTGGGGACAACGCTATCCCTACATCGCCCAGATCGTACAATTTCACGGGTTCGATATCTTTGGTACCCAAGAGGGCAAATATCCGCAATTGCAGGACTTGAGGCAAGCCATGCCCGGATATGATTATATCGGTGTGGGACGTGACGATGGTAAGCGGGCGGGAGAGCATTCGGCTATCTTTTACCGCACGGACAAGTTCGAGGTTTTGGAGCATGGCGATTTCTGGCTATCCGAGATCACCGACCGTCCGAATAAGGGCTGGGATGCCGTCCTTCCCCGTATCTGTACGTGGGGTGAGTTCCGGGATAAGCAAACCGGTTTCACTTTCTTGTTCTTCAACCTTCACATGGACCATGTAGGCGTACAGGCACGTGCCGAGAGCGCCAAGCTGATCTTGGAGAAGATCAAGGAGTTCCCCAAGAAACTTCCCGCTATCCTTACCGGCGATTTCAACGTGGACCAAACAAGTGAGTCCTATCAGTTGTTAGATGGTTCCGGTATCATGCGTGACTCTTATGAGATCGCTGATTTCCGCTATGCCCCGAATGGTACCTTCAACGGTTTCCATCCGGACCGCAAGACCGATAGCCGTATCGACCACCTTTTTCTTACGAAAGAATTTGAGGTGAAGAAGTATGGAATCTTAACGGATACTTATCGCTCCGAGGCGAAAGAAAGCGCCCGGAAGGAGCAAAACGGTAATTTCCCGAAAGAGGTGTCATTGAGTAAATATGAGGCCCGTACCCCTTCCGACCACTTTCCCGTAATGATCGTTGTGGAAGTAAAAGACTGAGGTTTTAGAAAAATTGGTTATTATTAACCCCGTAATCTTTATCAAATTTGTTTAGATCTTGTTATATAATCAGAATATTGACTAAAACGATCTAAACAAATTTGGTATGATACGTAAATTATTGATTCGTGATTTGACTCTTCGCGATGGTCAGCAATCGGCATTCGCTACAAGAATGTCTCAAGCGCAAATAGACCGTGTACTTCCTTACTACAAAGACGCAGGCTTTTATGCCATGGAAGTATGGGGTGGGGCGGTTCCCGATTCCGTGATGCGTTATTTAGGTGAGAATCCGTGGGATCGTTTAGAGCTCATCAAAGAGAAAATAGGAAATTCCTCCAAGTTATCCGCTCTTTCCCGTGGGCGTAATTTATTCGGTTATAATCCTTATCCCGACGAGATTATAGAAGGCTTTTGCCGGAACTCGATTCGTTCTGGTATCGATATCATGCGTATTTTCGATGCTTTGAACGACGTGGATAACGTGAAATCCACGATCCGTTATGTGAAGAAATTCGGGGGAAAGGCTGACTGTGCCATCTGTTATACGATAGATCCTCACCATTCCCCGGTAGAACGTATAAAAGCCGCCTTGCATGGACGGCCCTTGCATAAGCCTGTTTTTACGAATGAGTATTTCTTAAACAAGGCCCTTCAACTGGAGTCGCTGGGCGCTGATATGATCACCCTGAAGGATATGAGTGGTTTGATACCTCCGGCTCGTACGGCGGAATTGGTGCGATTGTTCAAGAAGAGCCTGAAGGTACCGGTGGATTTCCATACGCATTGTACGCCCGGTTACGGATTGGCGTCGGTCGTATCCGCCATTATCAATGGGGTGGACATCGTTGATACGAATATCTGGAACTTCGCCGGAGGACCGGCCGCTCCTGCCGTGGAGCTGGTCTATATCTTCTGCAAGAAATTGGGTATCGAGCTGGATCTTGATATGGACGCGATCGCTAAGATCAACAAGGAGTTATTGACGATCCGCAAGGAGCTTTCCGCGTTCGATACCGCGAAGAAATTCCCGAGGCCCTTTAATCCCGTAGAGGATAGTTTCCCCGCCGAGATCGACCGCTTCTTCAACGATGCCATCGAGGCCGCCCGGAAAGATAAGGAGGACGATTTGCTGCTTTATTGCCGTGCGATCGAGGAGTATTTTGTTTTCCCCGAGCCGAACGAGTTGGTGAAAAAAGCGCAGATCCCGGGAGGTATGTATACGAATATGGTTGCCCAGTTGAAGCAATTGGGGCAGATCGACTTGTTGGAGAAGGCGATGTCGCTCATTCCGCAAGTACGGATGGATGCCGGCTTACCTCCGTTGGTGACGCCTACGAGCCAGATTATCGGGGCGCAAGCGGTTTCCTGTGCGCTGGATGAGCTGAAAGGTCGCCCGATGTATAGTAATCCTTCCAACCAGTTTATCGCCTTGGTAAAAGGAGAGTATGGCAAGACGCCGATTCCGGTAGATCCGGCGTTTCGGTTGAAAATCGCCGGCGTACAAAATGAGGTGCCTTACGACGGTTCCCATTACGTGATGCAAGAGAATCCTGTATTGGAGGATTTGGATGTGCTATTAGCTGAGAATGAGAAAGAAATACTGTTGCTGGAGTTGTTCCCGACGGTAGCCCGTACATTTTTAACTAAATGGAAAGAACAAAAAGCGAGATCGACTGTTTAATAGTAGAAAGTCCTCAAATTTGGCATCCGTCATCTATTATATGTACGTTGCCGTTTAAACGGTGATACGAAAAGGCTCTCCGAATGGTAAGCGAACCATGGGAGAGCCTTCTTTATTTTATAAAGTGACTTTTACGCGGACTCTACAAAGGGATCTTGTCTATACGACGTTGGTGGCGACCACCCTCAAAAGGTGTATCCAAGAATATCTCAACGATTTTCTTAGCCTCTTCCTTGCTGATAAAACGACCGGGCATTGATAACACGTTCGCGTCGTTATGCTCACGTGCCAGTTTTGCGATATCCTCTCGCCAGCATAAGGCGGCACGGACACCCCGATGTTTGTTCAAGGTCATACTAATGCCATTCCCTGTACCGCAGACAGCTATTCCCGGATAAACCTCGCCAGCTTCTACGGCCTTGCCCATCAGATGGGCGAAATCCGGATAATCGCAACTGTCAGAAGAATAAGTTCCAAAATCTTTATAAGACAATCCCCTTTTATCGAGGATTGTCTTTATATATTCTTTTAACTCAAAACCAGCGTGATCGCTACACAAACCTACTATACCCATCTTTATGCTAATAATTCTTTTACTTGGTTATAAACGTTCTTAGCCGTGAAACCTAATTTCTCGTCCAATACTTTGTAAGGGGCGGAGAAACCGAAGGATTCAAGTCCCCATACCTTGCCGTTAGGACCTACCAAACCTTCCAGATTAACCGGAAGACCAGCGGTTAAGCCGAAAATCCTGCTTCCTGCGGGAAGAATGGATTCTTGGTACTCTTTGCTTTGTGAACGGAATAGACCTTCGGAAGGAACGGAAACGATACGAACCTTTATGCCTTCAGCACGAAGTAAGGCGGCGCCCTCGACCAAAGTCGATACCTCGGAACCGGAAGCCAAAAGAATTACATCCGCGTTAGCGTCTTCATTGACGATATAGGCACCCTTTTCCGCCTGCAAAGCCTCTTGATAGCGGTTTTCCTTAGCGGGAAGATCTGTGATATTCTGACGGGAAAGAATCAACGCGGTAGGAGTGTAAACGTTCTCCATCGCTAGTTTCCATGCGACTGTTGTCTCCACAACGTCTGCCGGACGAAGTACCAACATGGAGTTGTGTCCCTTATGATTCTTCAATTTCTCTAATAAACGAACTTGAGCTTCTTGCTCTACCGGCTCGTGCGTAGGTCCGTCTTCTCCAACACGGAAAGCGTCGTGTGTCCAGATGAACTTAACGGGCTGCTCCATCAACGCGGCCATACGTAACGCAGGCTTCATGTAATCGGAGAATACGAAGAATGTACCGCAAGCGGCGATCACGCCACCATGTAAAGACATACCGATACAGATACAAGCCATAGAAAGCTCGGCTACACCCGCTTGGAAGAAAGCTCCGCTAAAGTCGCCTTTCACGAAAGCATGGGTCTTTTTCAAGAAGCCGTCTGTCTTATCGGAATTGGAAAGGTCGGCGGAAGCGACGATCATGTTTTCTACATGGGTAGCAAGCACTCCTAATACGGTAGCGGAAGCGGCACGGGTCGCTTGGTTCGCTTTCTGCTCGATTGCGGCCCAGTCGATTTGAGGAGCCTTTCCGGAGAACCATTGCTCCATCTTAGCCGCTAAGTCCGGGTGAGCTTTCGCCCATACGTCTTTAACGGCGTAACGCTCGGCGACGATTACTTCCAATTCTTTCGCACGCTTGGCATATAATTCTGCTACTTCAGGGAAGATCGTGAACGGATGTTCCGGATCACCTCCTAGGTTCTTAATCGTATCCGCTATGGAAGCTCCTGCCGCGGATAAAGGTTGTCCGTGAGTAGATACCTTATTCTCGTAACAACTGTTATCAGCGCCGACAGCACCTTTCCCCATAACGGTGTTACCGATGATCAAAGTCGGTTTGGAGATCTCTGCCTTAGCCTCTTTTAAAGCCTTGCGGATCTCGTTTACGTCGTTACCGTTTATTTGAATGACTTTCCAGCCCCAAGCCTCGTATTTCATGGCTACGTTCTCTGCGTCAACGTCTTCTACCTTGGTAGATAGCTGTACGTTGTTAGCGTCGTAGAACATGATCAAGTTGTCCAGTCCTAAAGTTCCGGCGATACGTCCGGCACCTTGGGAGATTTCCTCTTGGATACCTCCATCGGAAATATATGCGTAAATAGTCTGGTTCATTACTTCCTCACCCAGACGTGCTTTCAAGAATTTAGCCGCGATAGCCGCACCTACCGCATAAGTATGTCCTTGTCCCAACGGGCCGGACGTATTTTCGATACCACGCATAACGTCTACCTCAGGATGTCCCGGAGTAACGCTTCCCCATTGGCGGAACTGTTGAAGTTCATCCAATGTGAATTTGCCGCTTAAAGCCAGTACGGAATAAAGCATCGGAGACATATGCCCCGGGTCAAGGAAGAAACGATCGCGTCCTTCCCATTTGGGATTCTTGGGATCGTATATTAAGAACTCTGAGAACAGTACGTTAACAAAGTCTGCACCACCCATAGCGCCACCCGGGTGCCCGGAGTTCGCTTTCTCCACCATTGACGCAGCCAGTATACGGATGTTATCAGCTGCTTTGTTCATTACTTGAATATCGTTCATTTTATCAGATGAATTATTTATTTGACTGCAAAGATAATCAAACTCTTTGTAAGAGCCGTTATATCAATCAAACAATTCCTTTTCGGTAAAGGTTCCTATCTTCTTATATTTTTGATAAATTGAGAGATATTTAAGATAGCCCGCTGAGCGCCTTATTCTTGCGGATATACATCATTCGGATTAGAGCGAGAAGTCGAAACCCTGTTCAACCCATTTGTTGTATTTTTTCTCGTTGAATTTGTAGAGGAAAGCTCCTCGTTTGGAACTTTTCTTGTCTTTGATATCCAGTTTCTCCAGAATATCCATGGCGTTTAGCTTTTTGCGAAAGTTCCGTTTGTCTAAAGGGGTTTGGTAAATGGCCTCATACAATGTCTGTAGTTGGGGCAAGGTAAATTGCTCGGGAAGCAAATTGAAACCGATAGGGCGGCTTGCCGCCTTCTTTTTAAGGACGGACAACGTATCGTTTATCATTTGGTTATGGTCGAAAATCAAGTCGGGAAGCTCGGATATCTTGGTCCAAGTAGCGTTATGGCTTTCCAAAATCTCGGGGCTGAAATCATTCATATTCACCAAGGAATAGTAAGCTACGGAGATAACCCGTTCCCCTAAGTCACGCGATACATCTCCGTAAGCCCCTATTTGTTCCATAAAAAGATGCTCGATACCCGTGCAATCCGTTAATACCCGTGATGCTGCTTCATTCACGCTTTCCCCGGATTTCACGAAGCCTCCCATAAGGGACCATTGTCCTTTCATCGGCTCGAACGAACGTTTGTATAATAAAACATTCAACTCCTTATTGTTAAACCCTAGAATGATACAATCTACGGCAACATAGAATTTTACTTCGTCTTGATAAAAAGCTGCTGACATCGTTTTATGGATTTTAAAGATTAACAGAGCTTGCGTGCTCCGTCGCTGATTACTACATTATATAATTTAGGTTCACGGCCAAACTTCTCTTTATAAGCAGAGAAGGCTTTCTTCACGAAATCGTCGTACAACTCATCCTTAACCAAGTTTATCGTACAACCACCGAATCCTCCACCCATGACACGAGAACCGGTTACACCACATTCCTTGGCGATATTGTTCAAGAAATCCAGTTCCTCGCAGCTAACTTCATAAAGCTTGCTCATACCCTGATGCGTGCCGTACATCTTTTCGCCGACAGTCTCATAGTCGCCTTTCTCCAGAGCGGCACATACGTCGAGTACGCGTTGGATTTCCTCGATAACATATTCGGCACGCATGTAATCCTCTGCGCTGACATCCGCTTTTACCTCGTTCAGCATCTCCATCGTAGCGTCACGTAAGAACTCTACTTCCGGATGGTTGCGGCGAATGGCGGCTACCACGTTCTCACAGGATTTACGGCGTTTGTTGTAGGCTGAGGACGCCAACTCGTGCTTAACGACCGAATCCAATAACACGAGTTTGTAACCAACCGGATTAAACGGATAATATTTATATTCCAAAGAACGGCAATCCAAGCGGATCAAACTTCCGGCCTTGCCGAATACGGAAGCGAATTGGTCCATGATACCGCAATTCACGCCACAATAATTATGTTCTGTAGCCTGACCGATCTTAGCCAACTCGAATTTATCGATGTTCAATGAGAATAAGTCATTCAATGCGAAAGCATAAGTACTTTCCAATGCGGCGGAAGAAGACATTCCAGCGCCCAGAGGTACGTCTCCAGCGAATACAGTATCGAAACCTTGGATATTGCCACCTCGTTTAATAATCTCCCGGCATACGCCAAAGATATATCTTGCCCAGCTTGCGGAAGGAGCGTCCTCCTCGGTCAAGCCGAATTCAGCGTAATCATTTAAGTCGATGGAGAACGCCCGGACTTTGCCCGTCCCATTTGGTTTGATCTCGGCGATCATTCCTTTATTTACGGCACCCGGAAAAACGAAACCTCCATTATAATCAGTATGTTCACCGATCAAGTTAATACGTCCCGGAGATGTGTATAAGCTACCTTCGGTATTAAATAACTCTTTAAATTTAGTTCTGATTTTTTGTTGCATGATACTTAATTTGATTAAGGTAAATAATTGAATAAACAAGAAGAAATTATCCATTCAGAAAACTCTGCCGGATAATTTCTTCTTTATTATATTATGTCCTGTCCTTATTATTCAACAGGAATATCTTTGTTTACGTTCTTGCTACCAATCAAAGCGTAATATAGCAAATATGCCAATCCTAGGAATACCACCCAGAAGCTGGTAATGAAACCGCCAGCGTCGGCTACGGCTCCTTGGATCAACGGAAGAATACCTCCACCGCAAACCATTACCATGAAGATACCGGAAGCGGCTGCCGTATATTTACCTAAACCTTCTACTGCCAAGTTGAAGATACCACCCCACATGATGGAAGTACATAAACCACAAAGAGCCATGAACATGATTCCGACAGGAACCTCAACCATACCGAAAGAGATATCTGACAAGAATACAGGCATACTAACTTTAGTCGTAGCAGGGGCAAAGATAGCGATCAAGATAAAGATCATACCTACCGTGGCGGCTGATGACAACATCGCCTTACTAGAGATCTTAGCTCCGAAAGAGGCACCGAACAGACGTCCGATCATCATCAAGAACCAATATGTACCCACGATAGAACCGGCTACTGTAGGATCGATACCGATCTCAGAAGAAGTAGCGAACAAGTTCATGAAGTTAGGAATACCTACTTCGACACCCACATACAAGAAGATTGCGATGGCACCTAAAATGAAGTGACGGAAAGAAAGCGCGCTGTGCTTGTCCGGAGTCTTGGCTTCATTTTCCTTAACCATATGCGGTTCTGGAATTTGCATGCAGAACAATACGATAAATACGATGGCAAAGATACCCATAGCCAAGAACAATGCCGGGTTAGCGTCACTGATCTGAGCCTTAGCAGCGTCACCGATCAAATAACCAACCAATACCGGAACGATCGTAGCGCCGATAGAGTTCACGGAACCGGCAACCTGAATTAATTGGTTACCTTTGTTTCCACCACCACCTAGCGTGTTCAACATCGGGTTTACTACGGTATTCAACATACACATAGAGAAACCGGACACGAAAGCACCTGTCAAATAAACAGCGTAGCTACCAGCCACACCGGAAAGATAAGAAATACCTACACCACAGAAACCTACGATGATCGCTAACAAAGCGGTTTTCTTGTAACCGATCTTCTGCAATAGCATACCGGCCGGAATACCCATGAAGGCATAGGCGATAAAGTTAGCCGCGTTACCCAGCTGCGACATGAAGTTGCTGGCAGCGAACTGGTTCTTAACGATGATACCGAATGGGTTCTGTAGACCCGTCACGAAAGATATCATGAAGAAGAGAGCCACCATCATGATAATAGGCAATGTGTAATTCTTTTTTGCTGTTGATTCCATTTCTTTTTTGTTGTTTTAGATTATTAGATTACTTAAATTATTCTCTTATTCTACACTGAATTTATAAATAGTAGTACTTTGGAAAACCTCGCCCGGGTGGAGTTCCGTTGTCGGATATTCCGGTTTGTTGGGGCTATCGGGGAAATGTTGGGTTTCCAGACATAAAGCGGCCCGTTCCGGGTAGCGTTGTCCGTTCTTACCTTCGAAATTCCCAGTCATCCAGTTACCTGTGTATAATTGCACGCCCGGTTGAGTTGTATAAGTTTCCATTACGATACCGGTCTTGGGGGAGGAGCAGCGAGCGCAGTAAGAAAGTTCGTTGTCCTCTTTATTTAATATGTACGTGTGGTCATATCCCTTACCGAATATAAGCTGTTCGAAATTGTCATTGATTCGTTCGCCTACCTCATGAGGAGTCCGGAAGTCCATCGGTGTACCTTCTACTTTCTCTTTAGGTCCGTACGGGATTGCCGTATTGTCCGTAGGCAGGTAATAGTCGGCGTTGATCGTGAGGATATGGTCTCCTATATAAGGATCTCCCGCACCGGATAGGTTAAAATAAGAATGATTGGTTAGGTTCAAGACCGTAGGTTTGTCCGTAGAGGCTTGATAGGAGATAACGACCTCATTCTCATTTGTCAGATGATAAGTTACGGTTGTCTTTAGTTCTCCGGGGAAACCTTCCTCGCCATCGGCGGAGGTATATTTCAATTCAATGGTTTGCTCGTCTATTTGCTTGGCGTCCCATACGACCGCATTGAATCCCTTGATTCCGCCATGCAAGCTATTGGGGCCATTATTTATGGCTAATTTGTCATAAGTAACACCGTCGATCGTGAATTTTCCAGCGGCGATACGATTTCCATAACGACCGCAAATGGCACCGAAATAAGGTTCTTCTGATGTTAAGTACTCTTCAATCGAATTATGGCCAGTAACGACATCGGTCATTTTTCCGTTCTTATCCGGAACCATCAGCGAGACGATTTTCGCTCCATAATTCGTGATCGCTAGCTCTGCTCCAACCTTGTTACACAGGGTATAAAGCGCCGTTTCTTTCCCGTCAATTTGCTTGCTGAAGTTAGCAACAGACAAGCCCGACAGTGTATTTATGTTCTTCATGCGTATCAATATTATTGAAATTGCGTGTAAAAGTAACTTTCTTCTTTGTATTTATAACCTTTCTGAATAATGTTTTATAGCATGATTTTAGATTTGTCTGCCAAAAATATATAATTATTGCTTGTTTATACGTCAAGTCCTTGATTCTTCTCTTAGGCTAAAAAAACAAAACAACTCTTGTCTTACCCCTGTTATTAGTAAAACAGAGATAGAAAGAAATTGTCCATGCGGTCATCCTATAAATATATCATACTCATACTCTTTGTGCTTATGCCCGGCTTGCTTTATTCCCAATCTCAAGATTGGGTACGTAAGTCCATTTATCCGCAAGCGGATAGTGGTAAAAGCAAGATCTATAATTGGATGTGGGGGAGGCATTATCGTCACCTTTATACGATCCCGATCAGGGTTCCTTCGGCTACGATAGAAACGTTGGGGGGTGGGATGGACATCGTCGGGCAAGCGGAAGGGTTTCACGGATTATTGTTGGAGAATAAGCGTAAGCAATTGTATTTGCTAAAGCCCTTGGGTGGCTCTACGAGTTTCTTGGAGTCGAAGTTTTTCCGGGAAATATATAATAAGACTGATTTTAAGAATACATATTTGGATGAGTTCTTAGGAGATGCTTATACGATTATCAATCCCTATACCTTTTTGGTCGCAGATTATTTAGCGAAGTCCGCGGGATTGAGTTTTTCTCCCTCCCGTATTTACTATATTCCTTCCCACATGCGGAAAGACACGGTTGCGGACGGCAGCGACATACAAGATAGGCTGGTCAATCTAATCAATGTTCCGGATATTAATTTAAGGTCTAATTTGTATACCACGGAAGACTTTCTAGACAGCCTTCAAGTGAGTAAAAACTATATGGCGGATCAAAATCTATACATTCGGGAACGTATTTTCGATATGTGGATCGGAGATTGGAATAAGACGAACGAAAACTGGGAGTGGCAATCACATACCGTCAATGATAGCGTAATTTATACCCCGATCGTGATCGATAGGAATCATGCTTTCACGAAGGTGGACGGAGTATTGTTCAAGCAAATGTTGAAGATGTTATCGTTGGATTTTATCTGTAATTATGATAGCTTGATTTTAAAGGATACAAAGAAAATCAATAAGCTAGCTTTTGCGCTGGATATGGCGGTAGCAGGCCGCAGTGATGAGTCGGTTTGGATACGCCAAGCCCAAGAAATTCGGAAACAGATGACCGACTCTTTGATCGATAGCGCTTTTACTTATTTGCCGGAAGGTGTAAAACATGATGAGATAGAACTGATTAAACAAAAGTTGAAACGAAGGAGGCTAGAACTGGAAGCGGTTGCCAGCCAATATTATCGCTTATTGCAACGTACGCCAGTGGTTGCCGGAACCAATCAATCCGATTATTTCTTGATCGAGCGGCAAGCGCCGGACCGAACTATTTTACGGATTTATGATCCCGAGACCGGAGACTGTAGGTTGGAACAACAATTCTCCGGCAAAGAAACCAAGGAACTGTGGTTATATGGGCTTGCGGGAAACGATACGTTTGAAGTGAAGGGAAATACACGGAAAGATTTTCCGATATACTTGATCTCCGGAGAGGGGGAGAACCAATACCAATTGAATCATAGCCGGAAAATACATGTCTATGATAAGGATTATAAATATGATTACCAGAAGATAAAATACCATAAGATATCTTTTACCCCGTGGGGAATATATGACTCGGATAAAGGTATAAGTTTGGGTACGTTCTTTACATATACGATGTATGGCTTTAAACGAGCCCCATTTACCTATCAGCATCGGATCGGGTATAATTATTTGAAAGGGTTCATGTATGCAGGTGTCTTCCCTAATTATGACGGCCGGAGACGTTTATACCTGAATGCCTCCATCTCTTCACCCCGTAACTTCGAGAACTTCTTCGGATTTGGAAATAATACGGCGGGCTATAAAGAGGAAAAAAAGAATTATAACCGGGTGAAGCTCCGGACGTATATGCTTAATCCATCCTTCGAAATGGATTTGAGGAAGGAAGAGGTGGTGACATTCTTTGGCTCTTTGGATATGTATAAGGCTAAACGTACGGATGATCGATATATTTATACGGTTTATGGAGAAGATCATCCTATTTTCCGTACGAATTATTTCGTGGGTCTTGGGGCTACTTACCGGATAACGAAACAGCCTTATTCGTGGCTTCCCCTATTGGAAACCGAATGGACGGCCGGATGGAAAATGAATTTGAAAAAGCCGGAGCGTAATTTCCCCTATGCGCAGGGAAGCCTTTCATGGAACGTACGGTTCTCGGATCGTTTTACTTGGGCCTCCTTGATGAAGGGGACGGTATTATTCGATAATGACTATGAGTTCTATCAAGCCGCCACGATTGATTTAAGGGGATTCCGTGATAACCGTTTTATCGGAAAGCAATCCTTTTACCAATACTCGGATTTACGCTTGGACATGGGAAAACTAAAGAATCCGTTCACTCCCTTAAAATATGGTCTATTTGCGGGCTTTGATTATGGTAGGGTCTGGTTTCCCGGTGAGCGTTCCCATTGTTGGCATACTTCCTATGGTGGCGGGATTTGGCTTACTTTCTTGAATAAGTTCACCACTAAATATTCTTGGTTCGGCTCGACGGATAGTTTCCGGTTCGCCTTTGAGTTGGGGCTTGGGTTTTGATATAGTCTCAAACTTACACGGTACTGATGAGGGAAATTCTCATCATGATAAGGAGGGTTATTGTCTATTTCTATATTTGTTCTTGTCTTCTGTCGTATGATCCGGTAAAAACGTGTACGTGTTTTCCGAAAAACATGTACGACTTTTGTGGAAAACATGTACGTGTTTTTTCAGAAATATAATCATGTTTTTAAGGATGATGATAATCAATGATTTACATATTCGTGTTATTTGCATGCTTATTGTTTGGATTTATTGAGTGAAAATCCATACATTTGCCTTTGATCAATTTTGTTCTTGTTATGAAATGGTTAAGGGCAATGTTTTTGTGCATGGTCGTTTTTGCCGCATTGACTGTGGTCGCCAACGATTCTTTCTCCCAAAAGGAGGTACGGGTGTGTGCTTCTACATCTTTATTTTCAATAGCGAATAAAGAGCCGGCTGCTTTCATCTCTTTTCAAGAAATCATAACTCCTTTGACGTCTTTCCCCGCTTTTGGGGAGAAGCTTTTGTATCTTATTGCCTCATTGACTTTTTTCCTCGCTTTGTTTACCCTGTCGGTAGCTTTGTTGTTTTACGAACGGAGGGTAAGTTATGTTCGATTAAAATCCGTCTTTTGGCAAGAACGATACTCTTGCTATGTGCTTTGTCGTATGCTGGATTAGACATGATTATGCCCTGTCTTTAAGGGTATAGGGGAGAATTGTGTCAATTTATTATATACGAAAAACAAGCGTATCATGAACTCTATATATCGAAATTTTATTATCACGTTGAAGGCAAATAAAATGGCGGCAACACTAAATATATGCGGCCTCGTTATCGCCTTTACTTTATTTGATAGCGTAGCTATCCGTACGGAATCCGAACGAACTTTTGATAAAATACACTCGAAAGCCGAGGCTATTTATCGATTGGATTGTGTGACAAGTAAAAGTCAATGGCCTACGCAAATCCTACCTTTCACCCAAGCATTCGCCTCGTCTTCTCCACATATATTGGAAAGTACGATCATAAATCCTTACGTAGGGGAAGTTTATTTTACGATCGGGAGGGACGAGATTCTCAAAGGTTATAAGGAACCGGTGATAACCTGTACTCCGGGGATCGTTTCTATATTTGACTTCCAATTGGTGGAAGGTTCACTGGATTGCTTAGATGATCCGGAGAAATGCCTTTTGCCGGAAAGTATGGTCCGGAAGATATTTGGCGAGTCATCGGCTATTGGTAAGGAGTTGCTTGCGGAAGAAGAGATTTGGAGCAAGGAACGGAAATCACTAGTCGTAGGAGGAGTTTATAAAGATTTCCCGGAAAACACACAATTGAATAATGCCATTTATACTTCTTTATCGTCGACTTATTGTATGGATGATTGGGATAACTGGATTTTCCTTTGTTATGTCCTTTTAGATGATCCGTCACAAAAAGATCTCATTTGCTCCCAGTTTAACCAAGCATTCCCCTTCAAGCAATACGAGAGGCTCCAAGAGGTACAGACCCGTTTGGTGAATTTATGCGATATTTATTATATGAATGATATGAATAGCGTTACTTACATAAAATCAGGGAATAAAAGACAAACGGATTTGTTGTTTAGCGCCTCGTTTCTTGTGGTATTGATAGCAGTGATTAATTTTATAAACTTTACAATGGCATTGGTTCCGGCAAGAATAAGAAGTATTAACATCCGTAAAATTCTAGGGGACTCGGTACGGCGGTTGCGTGGATTTCTTTGGTTGGAGTCTTTTCTTTTTGCGTTATTGTCTTATGCTATATCCTTGTTGCTGTTATTGGTTTATGAAGGTTGCATTGGAGGAGGCTTTCATATGAAGGGAATAGTTTTTTTGGGTGGATTATTCATGGCTTTGTGTGCGGGACTATTGGCCGGTGCATATCCGGCTATTTATGCGACTTCTATTCCTCAGCGAATCGTGCTGAACGGTTCTTTTGGTTTGTCTCCAAAGGGAAAAAGAATGCGGGAATGTCTGGTTGGTTTTCAGTATACGATTTCAATTATATTGATCGTCCTGTCACTGTTTATTTATAAGCAGATAGAGACAATGCGGAGTCATTCCTTTGGTTTCGGGAATGATAATGTAGTTGTCGTAGAATTGAATAAGGAGATAACCGAGAAATATAAAGAGAATTTTACCAACCGTTTGCGTGGTTATGCGGGAATTGAGGATGTGGCTTTCGCCGCTAGTAAGATAGGAGCGACCAATGAGAATCGTGGCGGGGCCGCAGAGTTTAATGGAGAGACTATTTATTTTTATTATTTGAATGTATCACCTAATTTTTTATCCCTTATGGATATTACCGCGAACGAGGGACGTGTCTCAAGGATGGAAGATGGGAGGAATAAAGAGTTGCTTTTGGTTTTTGACCAAAAAGCGAAAAGGCAATTAAACCTTCATGTGGGTGACCGTATGAAAACCTTTTGGGGGAATGATGCCCGGGTATTAGGATTTACGGATGAGGTGGTGATCGCTTCCACACATAAAGCATCGGAGTCGCTAGCTACTTATCCTGTCGCTTTTGTGACGAATGAAGAATTATATATGCCTTACGCTTATATAAAGTTGATGCCGGGGGCTGATAAAGGGAATGTTTTACTTTATATTAGGAATATGCTCAACGAACTTTCCCCTTCATGTTTACCTGATTTTGAGTTTTGCGATACATTCTCCCGGCATCTGTATGAAAAAGAAATCCAGTTTGGCGACCGGGTTATTTTATCCAGTGTTTTATCTATCTGGATGGCATTGGCAGGTATTTTAAGTCTGGTATTGTTTGATGTCCACTATCAGCGGCGAGAAATTGGTATAAGGCGGGTGTATGGATCTTTCGTGAGTGAGATACTATATCGTTTGAATAAAGTCTATTTAAAGGTCTTGCTCATTAGTTTTGTTATCGCGATTCCAGTTTCCTATTATTTTATGGAGAGATGGGCCAGTAATTTTATGGAGAAAGCCCCTGTCGGTTATTTGATTTATTTTGTCGCATTGCTAGGGATCAGTATCCTGACGGTAGGAGTGGTCACGTTCCAAAGTTGGAGGGCGGCGAATGAGAATCCGGTGGATATGTTATAGACAACTTACATCGGCAACGAAGTTAACTTTATCGGCAAAGTAACTTAACATACTTTGCCGACGAACCTAAGATACTTTGGAAGTGCAGATAAGGTATTGGATTGTAACCGATTTTTCTAACTAATTTGAAATTTGTAAGGGAGGATTTATGCGAATAGTCCCTCCCTTACATTTTGTCTTGTTCAAATAGTTGGCTTTATTTGTCCTAGAACTTATTTCTTCAAGGCCTCCAAAACTTGAGGCATCATAGTACAGATATAATGTTCTTCTTTCGCTGTAAAGAAATTGCCATCGACTACGGAATCCTCATCTGTTGCTTGTCCTTTGCTAATGGCAGGCTTAGCCAACGGATGTACCGCTAGCTTCTTTCCTTCCGTGATTCCGGTGAAGTCGAAGAGCATAGCGGCAGCGCAATGTCCAATCATAATTTTACCCTTTTCCCCGAAATTCTTAATCACATCCATTAGATCGATATTGTATTGTTTGCTAGCGTTCTGCTGGAAAACAGGAACCGCATCGCCACAAGCGAATACCATTGCGTCGTATTCATCTTCATGCCCTTTTAAATTAGCGATCACATCGTCTACTGTCAAAGCTATGCCAGAGTTCGTTTTGATCTCTTTTGAATCGGCTACCGCATATACTTTATAAGTAATGCCATTCTCGAAAAATGATTCCAAATATTGGAACAAACCAAATCCATTTACTGGATTTACCGCTAAAACTGCTACTTTCTTTGCCATAATCGTAAATTATTAAGTGATACAATAGTTATTTTTCGTAAGTTTATTACTTTTGTGGCGTAAAAGTAAGCCCCTTTTTTAGAGAAAACAAGAAGGCACTTATAAATAAGGAACTTACATGGATGTAACCATTGTTGAGATTCAAGTAAATAGAAAAGGTTAAAAAATGAAAAACTTTCATCCGACGGGGAATTGCCCCGTGAGAGACGTATTGAGCCGGCTAGGAGATAAATGGTCTATGTTAGTGCTTATCACTTTAAGCGCTAATGGTACCATGCGCTTTAGTGATATCCATAAAACCATCGCGGATGTATCGCAACGTATGCTGACCGTAACCTTGCGTACGCTGGAATCGGATGGTCTGATCGAACGAAAGGTCTATGCGGAAGTTCCTCCCCGAGTAGAATACTGCTTAACGGAAAGAGGATTAAGTCTTATTCCCCATATCCAAGGATTGGTGGATTGGGCGTTGCAGCAGATGAGTGGTATTATGGAAAGCCGGGTTTTACATACGTCATGACTTGAAGGTCTAAGAAAAGGGTTAAGCAAAGGTGGACTTAATAAGATTGACTTTTTTCTGCGAGAATTTCCGCTAAAGATCGGTGGGTTATTTTGTTCTCGATCCAAGATAGAACATCGAAGGTCTTTAGGAGTTGACGCTCGTATTTGTCTTCCTTTATTTTTTGAATGTCTTTTTGATATTGTTGCCATTGTTTATTTCTGGCTTTCTCATAAGAGGGGAGCGGATAATCTCGTACGAATTTGAATATTAGTTTCTCTGTAATATAAGTATGTTTTTCGAATTGGATGTTTCTTTTGATAGACGTGATCTCATTTTCAAAGAACTCATAGTTCCCTAACTCTGCTTGAAATAGTAAATTTATTAATCTAGCTATCTTATAAGTAGGAAATGTGTGAAGTAGTTTTCCTAAACTGAAAATCTTTTTCATGTATTTACGGGTTTGACTATAATCTTTTGTATACATACATAAAATAGCGGAACTTAGATATAAAGATAATTGGGTTTCAAGTCTTAATGATGTTATTTTTTTTAGTAACTCTTCTTCTTGTCTTTCCTTTAACTTTTTGGCTTGTTCAAAATGTCCCATATGTAATAAGCTATTAGATTTATAGATATATACTAATGTTTTTACATGTAGTATGAACTCAGTGGAATACTCACCTATTGTCAGAGCTTCTAGTTTAGAAAGGAAGAATGAGGTTTCGCGATATAGGCCAGCGACATATAAACTGTCTAAAACACCTTGTATAGCGCTAAGGTAGTAAATAGGGGGATTTAGTATTAAATGTTGGTTCTCATTGAATAATCCAATGAGTGTCTGATAATATTGAATAGCTAATTTATAATTTCCTACATTTAGATAATAAGTCGCTTGGAATAACAAATGTAACTTGTTAGCTTCAAAGCTCCGGTATGAACTATTGGCAATTAGATATAGTTCACTCAACACGAGATCGTTCAAATCTTCTTTTTGTTTATCAGAACGGATATATCCTTTATGGATAAGACGATGTTTAAGTATATCGTATAGTTGTGTGTGTTGGTTAAGGCTTTTGGCATATTTTACTACCTCATTGACTTTCATTTGTTTATTTATCAACTGTTTTTCAGATATTGTCTCAAATTCGAGGGCACTTAAATATTTTAGCTCTGTTCGCCGAATTAGTAAAAGCAAGGGATCGTTTTCATACATACTTGCTAATTTCTTGGATTTATCTAACTCGATGAACGCTTCATCATACATTTCACGCTCAAATAGTATGTTTGCTTTAGATATGTAGTTGAAAATTCTTGCTTGTATATCTTGTTTCTCTCGGAGTTTAACTAAACAATCTAAAATTGTGCGATAAAGGTGTTTAACTGCAGCTTCAAAGTTCCTTCCATTCTGGATTTTACAAAAGCATGAATACAAATCTTCAGGAGAGGTATTGGAGTCAATTAAATTAAAAAGTGATATATAAACTTTATCTCCGCTTTGTAAATTTGAGTAAAGATGAAAATACCTTTTTTCTGTTTTTGTCAAAGAATTGACAAGGATTATAAGTGTGTGTGTACTGCTCATATGGCTATAGATGGTTTTTTAAGTACTTGATAAATAGTAATACTAACGTAATAAACAATGCAAATATATCAATTTGGGTTTATCTGTAATGCCAATTGATTGATAATTTTTTTGTTTTTTCTCTTTTTACATTTGCAATATCAAGAGAGGAGCTAATGTGAGGATTTGTTAACATTAAATAAGTAGCCTATGGGACACAGGACGTTTTTTTGATAAGAGAGTATGTAAACTGTAAAGAATAAACCTAATCTAATCCATATTGTTATGAATAGAGAAATAAACACTTTAAGCATTAAGGGATTACTTGATAAACGATTTTGGGTAATCATTGTTTTTTTATGTTGACTTTGCCTGCCTATGCGGTAACTAATGCGTTTGTAGTGACAGGGGAGGTTATAGATGCAGTGAATAATCCTTTACCCGGGGTTAATGTCGTGGAGAAAGGAACACGTAATGGTACGATCACAGATGTAGATGGTAAATTTGAATTAACGCTGAAGGATGGCAACGCTATACTTTCATTTTCATATATAGGTTTTACTTCTATTGATGTACCTGTTGAAAATAAACAAAATTTACGTGTAAAAATGAGAGAGGACGTTACCCAAATGGATGAAGTTGTTGTTATCGGTTATGGAACGACTACAAAAAAAGAGGTTACGGGATCAATATCTAGTTTGAAAGAAGAAAGTTTCGTGAAAGGAAATATCAGCAATCCTATGCAGTTATTACAAGGACAGGTTGCTGGTATGAATATTGTAAAGCCTAATGGAGGAGATCCTAATGGAGAATTCAAGGTTCAGTTAAGGGGTATGACGACATTGTCCGGTGGCGCTTCTCCATTGGTAGTGATCGATGGTATTATTGGGGGAAGTTTGGAGAGCGTCAATCCTGAAGAGATTGAATCGATAGATGTATTAAAAGATGGTTCTGCCGCAGCCATCTATGGTACTAGAGGTACGAATGGAGTTATTTTGATTACGACTAAAAGAGCGAGTGGTGGAGAAAAAACAACAATTGAATTTTCTACTTATGTAGCTATGCAATCCGTAGCGAAAAAATTGGATGTATTAACTGCGGAGCAATTTAGATCTGTAATCAATGATTATTATCCGACCATGAAAGATCAATATGATTTTGGGGCCTCTACAGATTGGTTTGAGGAAGTGACTCGGAAAAATCCTATAAGTCAATATTATAATGTAGCGTTTTCGGGAGGGGCAAAGTCCTTGGGCTATCGTGCTTCTCTATCTTATCAAAATGATCAAGGACTTTTAGATAAAACGAGCAATAATAAGTTGAGGGCTAAAATGAGTATCAATCAAAGAAATTTTGATGATCGTTTGTCTATAGATTATAATTTGACATATTCAAAAGGGAAAAGCGAACTAGCTGATAATTCGATTTTGCAACAAGTGGCCAGACGTAATCCAACGGAGCCTGTTTATGATCAGGAAGGTATTACACCAATATCTGGAGGATATTATTATAATCCGGGACCGTTTCAATACTTCAATCCTGTAGCGATGGTAAATGAATCTACAAGAGAAAAAGAAATGCGGGATGTTATGGGTAGCATGAAAACTTCATTTGAAATAATTGAGGGATTAAAAGCGTCTGTAATGGGATCAATCACTCAATCGTCTTCAAATACCGGATCTTATTTTGGTCGTTACTATCCGAAAGATTTTGGGACGAATGGAAGTGCTGAAATTAAAAAATCATCCTCGACCAATAGCCTGTTAGAAGCTAGTGTTGATTATAGGAAGGCTTTTAAGGATCATACAATTCAAGCGATAGCGGGGTATTCATATAATAAAGGAGAATATGAAGAGAACTGGTCTCGTAACTATCTGTATGATACAGACTATTTTTCTTACCATAATATTGGGGCGGGAGCAGCTCTTACGCAAGGAAAAGCTGGTATGAGTAGTTACAAGGATGAAAATAAGTTGATCGCTTTTTTTGGACGTGTTATGTATAATTACCAAGAACGATATTTGCTTTCCGTATCAGTACGTTATGAGGGCTCATCGCGTTTCGGTGCAAATAATAAATGGGGAACATTCCCTGCTATTAGTGCTGGATGGCGTATTAATAAAGAACATTTTATGGAGGACATAAAATGGATCAATGATTTAAAATTACGTGTAGGTTATGGTGTTACTGGAAATCAAGAGATAGGAAATTATAAATCATTGCAATTATTGGAAAAAGATAGATTTTTCTATTATAAGGAAAACTGGATTAGTACGTATAAACCTGCTAGTAATCCCAATCCTGATTTAAAATGGGAGCGTAAAGGTGAGCTTAATATAGGCTTGGATTTTTCAGTGCTGGAAGGTCGTTTAGGAGGTACAGTTGACTACTATAATCGTACGACAAAAGACTTATTGTATTGGTATACAGTGCCTGTTCCTCCTAATCTGTATAATCAGCTTTTTACAAATGTAGGTACTATAAAGAATTCTGGTATTGAGGTAACGATTAATGCTATACCTGTTCAAACAAAGGATTTTCGTTGGAATTCGATGCTTACGTTAAGCCATAATACGAATAAATTGGATAAGTTCTCAAATAAAGATTATGCGATGGTACAAATCCGGACTGGCTATATCCCAGAAGATTTTCAGCAATATACACAAAGTATCGTAGAAGGAGGTCCGATTGGAAATTTCTGGGGGCCACGTTTTTTAGGTGTAGACGAAAATGGACAGAATATATTGGAGGATTTGAATAAGGATGGAGTGATAAATGAAGAGGATTACCAAGTAATAGGAAACGCATATCCAGATGTGACATTTGGTTTCTCCAATACGTTTGTTTTCAAGAATTGGGAATTAAGTTTTTTATTGCGAGGAGCGATAGGAAATGATGTTTTGAATGTTCATCGAATGTATTATGAGGGGTTTAATTACTTTGGAGGGAAGAATATCTTGGTATCTACATTGGAACATCCTGAATATAAGGGATCTGCAGTGTTTTCTGATCGTTTTGTAGAAGATGGCTCTTATATGAAACTAGATAACCTTACAATTGGATATAATTTTAGGCTGAATACTTCATGGGTTTCAAGATTGAAATTGTATCTGACCGCTCAAAATTTATTTACGATTACAGGCTATAAAGGTATTGACCCTGAAGTTGATTTATCGGGCTTAGAGCCGGGAATGGATCGGTATGAGTATTATCCGAGAACTCGGACATTTTTATTGGGATTGAATATTAACTTTTAAAAGGATTCTATCATGAAAACATTACATAAGATTCATATATTGGCGATTGCTATTTTTAGTATTCTTGCGCAATCTTGTACGAATTTAGATGAGAAGATTTATTCGACAATTCCTGCGGATGAATTTTTTAAGAATGAGGATGAAATGATAATGAATGTAGGAAGGGCATATACTCATTTGACTTCTTATCTTAATCACTGGAATATCTGGGGTACATTAGTCATTACATCAGATGAAGGTCTGTGCCCTTACCGTGAAACAAATTTATGGTGGGATAATGGGGTATGGATAGATTTGCACCGACATAATTTCCATTCTCAATCTGGTAATTTGAATAATTGTTGGAGTTTTATTTTTGATGGGGTGACTCTCTGTAATCAGATTCTATACCAGATGGAAGAATCGGAGGTTGATTTTCCGACAAAGAAAAATCTGGTGGCTGAGGTGAAAATATTGCGGGCTTGGCTTTACTTGAATGCTATCGATATGTATGGAAATGTCCCTTTGGCAATTGATTTCAAAGAAAAAGAATTACCGGATCAAGTAGGACGGCCTGCTTTGTTTGAATTCATAGAATCAGAGATTAAAGGGAATATCGATTTGTTGGATGAGGTCCCGGCGGCTAACAATTATGGACGTGTGACACAGGCTATGGCTTATACAATGTTATCAAAACTTTATTTAAACGCAAAAGAATGGATTGGAAAAGAGATGTGGAGAGAGACTTCTGATGCGTGCGATAAAGTAATAGGGTTTGGTAAATTGTCGTTAGAGCCTAATTACTTTTCTAACTTCAAGGTGAATAATGAAGATTCTAAAGAAAACATATTTGTGGTAGCTGTTGATAATATTTATACACCCTCGGCGATGATTTTTCATCAAATGTGTTTACATACGCTGAGCCAGCAGACTTTTGGTATCGTCGACTTTTGTTGGGATGGATTCTGTGCGATGGAAAGTCATTATAAATTATATACGGATCAAGATGTACGAAAGAAATCTTGGTTAGAAGGGCCTCAATTTGATTCATCAGGAAATCCTTTAATGTTAGGACCTAATCGTCAGCTAACTTATCGTCCTCAAGTAAAAGCTTTATATAATGAATATGATCCTGCATTATTAGATGATGGAGTTCGTTTTGCGAAATATGAATATGAATCAGGCTTAATGAATGGAATGAACAATGATTATGCTTTTTATCGTTATGCGGATATTTTATTGATGAAAGGGGAAGCTTTAGTCCGTTTAGGTCGAGCTTCAGAGGCTTTATCATATTTTAATGAGGTAAGAGCAAGAGCTGGGGCTCCATTATATCAAGAAAAAGATTTAACTTTGGAGGAAATCTTAAATGAACGGAGTAGAGAGTTAGCATGGGAAGGTTGTCGTCGTCAGGATCTGATTCGTTTTGGTAAATGGAATGATGCATGGTATGAGAAAGAGGCGAAGGGTGATTTTACGAAACTATTTCCTATTCCGTATTGGGCGATTGATACGAATGTGAAATTAAAACAGAATCCCGGTTATTAATTAAATAATTAAGATATGAGTGAAAGAAACTTGCGGAAACATAACATATTGGTAGTTGGAAGTAGTAATACTGATATGGTAATAAAAACAAACCATCTCCCCCGGCCGGGGGAGACTGTGTTAGGTGGAACATTTTTTATGAATCCCGGGGGAAAAGGTGCGAATCAAGCAGTTGCCATTGCGAGATTGGGAGGAGAAGTTTCATTTATTTGTAAAACAGGTAGTGACATATTTGGACATCAGTCTCAGCAATTATTTGAAGAAGAAGGCATAGATACTTCTTATATTTTCTCAGATTCAAAGAATCCTTCCGGTGTAGCGTTGATTACGGTAGATGCCCATGCTGAGAATTGTATTGTTGTGGCTTCTGGGGCAAATGCGAATTTACTGCCAACAGATTTAGCGAAGGCAGAGGAAGCTATAGAACAAGCCGAGTTGATATTAATGCAGTTAGAAATACCGATGGATACTGTTGAGTTTGTCGCAAAGACAGCTTGGAAGAAAAATAAGCGAGTAATACTAAATCCGGCTCCAGCTCAACCATTGTCAGCATCGCTTTTGGAACATCTTTATATGATAACTCCCAATGAAACAGAAGCTGAGATGATATCAGGAGTGAAGATAACAGACGAAGTTTCAGCATGTAAAGCTGCACAGGTGATTAGAGGAATGGGGGTACAGAACGTAATTATTACTTTAGGTTCTAAAGGTGCTTTGGTCTATTGTGATTCAACCGTTAAAATGATACCTGCTATAAAAGTAGAAGCAATAGATACAACTGCGGCAGGTGATGTATTCAATGGTGCATTAACTGTAGCTTTATCAGAGAGACGTGATTTGACGGATGCGGTACAATTCGCATGCAAAGCTTCCGCCATTTCCGTGACTCGTGTGGGAGCGCAATCTTCTGTTCCTTACCGGAATGAGGTGGATATTTTTGATTAATCTATAAAAACAATCTAATAGTATGAAACAAACAGTATTTGCGGTGATAACGGTAGCCTCTTTATTTCTAGGGGCGACCTCATGTTCCCAACAACCCTCGGCAAAGGATCAAACGACGGTTCCCGCTGAGTTTACGATTAGTAAAGAAAAGTTGATGGATAAGATTAAGGGAGGTTGGGCCGGACAAACCATAGGCTGTACGTATGGCGGTCCGACGGAGTTCAAATATAACGGAACGATGATTCAAGAATACGTACCGATCGTATGGCCGGACGGGTATATCAAGTGGTGGTACGAGAATGTTCCCGGATTATATGATGATGTTTATATGGACCTTACGTTCGTAGATGTCTTTGACCGGTTGGGATTGGATGCTCCTGTAGACTCATTTGCCATGGCATTCGCTACGGCAGGATATACGTTGTGGCATGCTAACCAGTCGGCACGTTATAATATTTTACAAGGGATCATGCCGCCGGCATCCGGTCATTGGCTGAATAACCCGCATGCGGATGATCTGGATTATCAGATCGAGGCGGACTATGCCGGACTGATGTCGCCGGGTATGCCGAATACGGCTTCCGAGATTTCTGATAAGATCGGGCATATCATGAATTACGGAGATGGTTGGTACGGCGGTGTGTATGTCGGGGCGATGTATTCGTTATCGTTTATCTCGGATGATATCGAGTTTATCGTGACTGAGGCATTAAAGACGATACCGGAGCAAAGTACCTATTATAAATGTATGAGCGATGTGATCCGCTGGCATAAGGAATATCCGGACGATTGGAAACGCACTTGGTTTGAATGCGAGAAGAAATGGAGCTCGGATATCGGTTGTCCGGATGGTGTTTTTGTCCCGTTCAATATTGATGCCGTGATCAATAGCGCATACATTCTTATCGGCTTGCTTTATGGTGAGGGAGATTTCTATAAGACATTGGATATCTCTACCCGTTGTGGACAAGATTCGGATTGCAACCCAGCCTCTGCGGGTGGTATCTTAGGAACAATCCTTGGTTATAGCCGTATACCGGATTATTGGATGAAGAACTTGAGAGAGGTGGAGAATATGGATTTTGCCTATACGACCATCTCATTGAATAAGACTTACCAAATGGGCTTCGATCAAGCGTTGCAAGTGATAGAGCGCAACGGCGGTTCCGTTTCAGGTGACGAGGTGACGATCAAATGCCAGCAACCTGTAGCCGTTCGTTACGAGAAGGCTTTCGAGGGTATGTATCCGATAGAGAAAGTGGCGGTTAATAAGAATTTGCCCGATGTAGGAGAACTTCCATTTGAGGGAACAGGCGCCGTATTCAAAGGCTTTGTGAACGCTAAAGATGATAAATACGTAGCGAAAGTAGAGATGTACCTAGATGGGGAGCTGGTTGAGACGGCGAACCTTCCGGCATCCTATACGACTCGTAGGAACGACCTGTTTTGGAAGTATCAGTTGCCCAAGGGAAAACATACGGCTACGTTTAAATGGCTAAATCCACGTAATGATGTCTCCGTTCATTTCGGTGAGATACTGATTTACTCGGATGCTCCGAAAGAGATTGTTCACCAATAAATTATAAAGATTATGAAGAAATCATTGTTTCTGATGGGCTTATTCGCCTTGTTTATCTCCTGTAAGGGGAATGTTTCTCAAACCGATAAGCCTCAACCGGTAAATCTTATTCTAGATACCGATTTAGGTCCGGATTATGATGATGTGGGTGCTATGGCCTTGATGCATGCCTTGGCGGATAGCGGTCAGGTAAATATCCTTGCGACTCTTTCCTCCAACCATGATGAGCGGGTGATACCTTGCATTGAGGTGTTGAATACTTATTTCAACCATCCGGACATACCGGTAGGGGCACCAAAGAGCGAACCGGGGGCCTCCTTGACTACTTGGCATGAAACGAAGTGGACTGACGAGTTACCCGCTAACTATCCGCATCATACGGCGAAGACTTCCGACGCTCCGGATGCCCTGAAGGTGTATCGTAAGATTCTGAGCGAACAACCGGATACCAGCGTTGTTATTTGTACGATTGGTTTCTTCTCTAATTTAAGGGATTTGCTTCAATCGGGAGCTGATGAATATAGCGATCTCTCCGGAAAGGAATTAGTCGCCAAGAAAGTGAAACGTTTGGTTTCTATGGCGGGCCTGTTTCCGGAAGGTAAAGAATTCAATGTGTATTGCGATGTCCCTGCCTCTAAAGTCGTAGCGGAGGAATGGCCTACAGAGATTGTCTTTAGCGGTTTTGAGATCGGGAACGTAATCTTGACCGGAAAGAAACTGGTGCAAATGAACGTGGAGAACAGTCCTGTAAAAGATGCGTATGCCCTTTGTTTTGCGGAGGGAGACCCGGAAGGGCGCATGAGCTGGGATCATACGGCGGTATTGGTCGCTATAAAAGGTTATGAGCCTTATTTCGATGTAGAGCGAGGAACCTTTCATGTCGTAGATGATGAGGGGACTAACAATTGGGTGGCAAATCCCAATGGCCGTGATCTTCGTTTGATCGAGAAGATGCCGCCTACGGAGGTCGCTTCCTTGATAGAGAATTATATGATGCATCAACCATCTATTAAATAGTATTTTTATGTATATCGTACAAGATTATTCTTTAGCTGTCATATTCTGTGTCGTTACGATGCTTTGTTGGGGATCGTGGGGGAATACGCAGAAATTAGCCTCCAAGACTTGGAGATATGAGTTCTTCTATTGGGACTACGTGATTGGTGTCTTGCTCTTTTCTCTGATTTCCGGCTTTACCTTGGGCAGCATCGGGACGGAAGGACGCAGTTTCCTGCCGGATTTGGCGCAAGCGAACCTCGCTAGTTTAGGGAGTGCCTTTTTGGGCGGTATTATTTTTAATGCTGCCAATATCTTGTTGTCTGCGGCGATCGCCATTTGCGGATTGTCGGTCGCTTTTCCGGTTGGGATCGGATTGGCCTTGGTGCTAGGCGTATTGGTTAACTATTTCGGGGCGGCGAAGGGGGAACCGACTTATATCTTTATCGGTGTAGCTTTAATCACGGTCGCCATCATCTTGAATGGCCTGGCTTATAAGAAAGCCTTGGTCGGTACCAAGAAAGTATCGGGGAAGGGGATCCTTATATCGGTTGTGGCCGGCGTGATCATGGCCTTTTTCTATCGTTTTGTTGCCGCTTCCATGGATATGGAGAATTTCGCTTCTCCGGCACCCGGGAAGTTGACGCCTTATACCGCCGTATTTGTTTTTGCCATAGGAGTATTTGTTAGTAATTTCTTGTTTAACACATTGGCAATGAAACATCCGGTGGAAGGTAAGCCTGTCTCCATATCCGGTTATTTTAAGGGAAATATGAGTACGCACCTCGTGGGTGTATTGGGGGGTGTTATCTGGTGTATCGGTCAATCTTTCAGTATGATAGCGTCAGAGAAAGCGGGAGCGGCTATATCTTACGGATTGGGGCAAGGAGCCACGCTAGTCTCTGCTTTATGGGGCATCCTTATCTGGAAAGAGTTCAAGGGAGCGCCAGCCATTTCCAATCGCCTGAATGTCGGGATGTTTATTTTATTCGTGATCGGACTTGGGTTCTTAATTTATGCGGGAGCTTAAATAACGTTATTTTTATTTATTCCGGAAAAAACATTACCTTTGTTCTTGTTTCTTGTTTATGGGAGTTTAATAACGAAAAAAGACGATCTATGAAAGAAGAAGGTGATGTATTCAAAAAGTTCCGTGATTCCTTCAGTAGGATGGAGGGACATTTCCATATACTAGAACAGCGTGTGCCGGTTGAACTTCAGATGGAGTATTTCAAATACTCGGAAAACGTACGGAAGGAAAACCGGCCTCCCCGTCCCTTATCGGAGGATGAGTGCGAGACCCTGTACAACACTTTGTTGACGGAGGAAACCAAGGACAAGACCGAGAAGAGATATCTGTTATCTCAATTGGCTACCTCGAAATCCGTCCGTGCGTACCGCTTGTTGGAGGAATACACCCAGCATCCGGACCCAGAAGTGACAGATTGGGCCTACATGGCTTTGATGGAGTCTCGTATCTCCTTAGAGTCCGATTTCTCCGACGAGAAACAAATTTATATCTCGACCGGCTTGGGAGGAAAAGGGGAGAAGCTGCGTTTCTATGTCTTGATGACGTCTAAAGGCAAGAAACCTTTCCAAGAATATCAGCGGCAGACAATCGAGCGGGAGTTCGCTTATTATCTGCCGAAAACGGACTGCGAGATCGAGCGTTTGACGATCGGTGAGCAGTATGTGGAGTTGGTGTTCTTGATCCCGGTGCGTACGGATATAAAAGCCACGTTGGATCGGGTGATCAATGAATGTAACCAATACGGCGATTTCCTCTCGAATGTTTTCACGATCACGAATGTCAAGGAATTGACACCCGAGGAGATTTCCGAGATTATAAGTAAGAATGGAGACGATTAAGCAAGCTATTAAGTATGGTGTAGTCGGGTTGAGCAATACCTTGATAACGATGATCGTTATCTGGGTGATGATGAAACTCTTCGGATGCCGGGAAGGTTTATCTAACTTAACGGGATATGTGGCAGGCATATTAAACAGTTTCATCTGGAACAAGCAATGGACTTTCAAGGGAAGTTCCACCGGATGGACGAAAGGGGCGGTTCGGTTCACGATCGCTTTCATTATTTGTTATGCCTTACAGTACGGATTGGTACTGATCTTGAATTCCCGACTTACGATCGATCATTACTACAACCACTTGATTGGAATGGCTTTCTATACGGTGATTAATTTTTTAGTAAATAAGTTTTATACCTTTAAAGCTTAAAAGGCATGAAGAAGTTAGCGGTTATAGTCCCGTGTTATAACGAGGAAGCCGTGATCGAGGAATCGTATCGGCGTACGAAAGAGGTCTTGGTAAAGTTGCCGAACCCTACGGAGATTATCTATATAAATGATGGTAGTCAGGATAAGACACGTTCTTTGTTGGATCATATAGCCGCTACCGATCCTCATGTGAAGGTGATTCACTTCTCCCGGAATTTCGGTCATCAACCGGCGGTAACGGCGGGTATCAATAACTGTGACGCTGATTTGGCGATTATCATCGACGCCGATATGCAGGATCCGCCGGAATTGATTCCGGATCTGCTGGAAGTGCAGGAGAGAGAGGATGCCAACGTGGTTTATTGCGTCCGTAAGTCACGGGAAGGGGAGAGCCTTTTCAAGCTGTTCACCTCCAAGGCTTTTTACCGGGTGATGAATTATATGAGCGAGGTCCATTTCCCGCTGGATACAGGAGATTTCCGTTTAGTGGACCGGAAGGTGATGAATGAGTTCGACCGTTTTAAGGAACGGGGAAAATATATCCGTGGCTTGATAAGCTGGGTGGGCTTCCATCAAGTGCCGTTTTATTATGAGCGTGAGGCGCGTATCGCCGGCGAGACGAAATATCCGATTAGTAAGATGCTGAAATTTGCGTCGACGGCAATGCTTTATTTCTCGAAGAAGCCGTTGCGTTTGGCGACGAGTCTCGGGTTTATATCCGTATTGGTCGGTATAATCTTGGCGGTTTGGTTCACGTTGGGCAAGATCTATGGTTTTAGTAACGCCGAGGTTGGCTGGACTTCTATCATGACTTCCATTATCTTCTTTGGAGGTGTACAGTTATTGACGGTCGGCGTGTTAGGGCAATATGTCGGTATCCTCTTTGACGAGATCAAGGCCCGTCCCGAATACATTATTGACGAGAAGAAAAACTATTAAAAAACATCGGAGGCGAAATAAGCCGTTTCTCTATGATCTGAATTCTGTTCCATGATAAATGTCTTTTCATGATATACTCGTGAATGTAACATAAACAATTCGATATCCAGATAGTTTATACATAGAAGAGATTAATAAAACTTATGTGTCATGAAGTATAGAATAGAGAAAGATACCTTAGGTGAGGTGGAAGTGCCGGCGGACGTTTATTATGGGCCGCAAACACAACGGAGCGTGAATAATTTCAAGATCGCCACCGATATTAGCCGGATGCCCGAAGAGGTGATAGAGGCGTTCGCTTACTTGAAAAAAGGAGCGGCTTTGGCTAATAAAGACGCCGGTGTCTTGTCTCCGGAGAAATGCGAGTTGATCGGTAAGGTATGCGACGAGATCTTGGCGGGTAAATTAAATGACTCCTTCCCCTTGATCGTATGGCAAACGGGGAGCGGGACCCAGACGAATATGAATGTCAATGAGGTGATCGCCAACCGGGCGCATGTGTTGACCGGAGGAAAGCTAACGGATAAGGAGAAAGTGCTGCTTCCGAACGATGACGTGAATAAATCGCAATCCTCCAATGATACGTTTCCTTCCGCTATACATATTGCCGCCTATAAGGTGATAGCGGAGGTGACGATCCCGGGATTGGAGAGTCTGTATCGTGCGTTGGCGCTAAAAAGTGAGGAGTTCATGAAGATCGTGAAGATCGGGAGGACTCATTTTATGGATGCCACTCCATTGACATTGGGGCAAGAGTTCAGTGGCTATGCGGCTCAATTAGAATATGGTATACGGAAAGTAAAGGATTCCCTATCGCATATCTCCGAATTGGCTTTAGGAGGTACGGCGGTTGGGACCGGTATTAACGCCCCGGTCAATTATGACAAGTGTGTCGCTAAGAAGATATCAGAGTTGACTGGGCTTCCTTTTGTAACCGCTCCGAATAAATTCGAGGCCCTAGCTACCCATGATGCCTTGGTTGAGGCGCATGGAGCCTTGAAATCCGTAGCGGTCAGCTTAATGAAGATCGCGAACGATATACGAATGTTGGGCTCAGGTCCTCGTGCCGGTATCGGTGAGATCCATTTGCCGGAGAACGAGCCGGGTTCCTCCATCATGCCGGGAAAGGTGAATCCTACGCAATGCGAGTCATTGACGATGATCGCCGCTCAAGTAATGGGTAACGACGTGACAATCTCGATAGCCGGCTCCAACGGGCAGTTCGAGTTGAACGTATTTAAGCCGGTGATTATCTCGAACTTCTTGCAAAGCGCCCGCTTGATTGGTGACGGTTGCCTGAATTTCAGCGAACATTGCGTAAAAGGCATTACCCCGGTGAACGAAAACATCAAACGCCATCTGGATAGCTCCTTAATGCTGGTTACCGCCTTGAATCCGAAAATAGGATATTACAAGGCCGCCGCTATCGCCCAGAAAGCCTATCAAGAAAATAAGACTTTGCGGGAGGCGGCTATCGAGTCCGGTTATGTGACCGCCGAGGAGTTTGATCGTTGGGTAGACCCGTCCAAGATGGTAGGAAAGATTGAGTAGTGTCAAAACTGCTACATCTTCTCCCAAAAATGAAACAAAGAGTTAAGATAATAATGGATATTTTTGTACCGTTATCATTTTAATTCTTTGTATTATGAAGAGCACACGATGTATTTTGTCTATAATCTTAGGGTTGCTGGCCGGATGGTTACCTCTGGGTGCGGTTACCGTATTGAAGAACCTACAGGTTGAGTATCAAACCAATCCACTGGGAATTGATGTCAGTCAGCCACGTTTTAACTGGCAGATGGAGTCCGATCGCTATGGGGCCTGTGGGCAGGCTTATCGGTTATGGGTGGCCGATAGTCCGGAGCAATTAGCTGCCGGGCGTTATATCTATGATTCGGGAAAGGTTCTTTCCGGGGAATCGGTCGGCGTAGTTTATCAAGGAAAAGCATTACAACCTTCCACTCGCTATTATTGGAAAGTTTCCGTATGGGATGAATCGGGAACGGAAATTACCTCCACCGAGCCTGCGTGGTTCGAGACCGGTCTTCTGGGTTCCGGATGGAGTGGCGCCCGTTGGATCGGCTCGTCGGAGACACAACTCTCCAAATATCGCTCGCATTATGTGATCGACTATGATGTGCGGGTGGCCGAGGGTAATGATAAAGCCGCATTTGTCTTTGGGGCGAGGGACGCTGATAATTATGTGTCTGCTGAACTGGACTTGAATGGTTCGGGGGACGCCCGTTTCATTCTACGCCATACCACGGATGGAAAAACGACGCAAGACGCCTCGGAGAGTCTGGCCTCCATCATCCCAGCCTCGGATAAGCATAAGGCGCATCATATCCGGTTGAAGGTGATGACGGCCCAATATGCCTTGAAATATTTCGTGGATATAGAGATCGATGGAAAGACCTTGGTGAATTCCTCTTTGACTCCCGAGGAGAAAGAACGGAAGAGCCGTGGTGATTTCTGGGGAGGCAAGGAAGGGGCTTTCACCGTGTATCCTTATCCGGATGGAGAGTTGGTTTATCATTGCCGTTTGTACGCGATCGGTTTCCTGCAACCTAAAGGGCAGACCGCTACATTCTCCAACTTGTGTATCAGCGAGGATACGTGGAATACGCTTCTGTACAATCCTGCCGAGACTTATGTGGAGAAAGGGGAGGGAAAGCTCAATGTCTGGTATCCGGGCGAGAACGTATCCGCTCCCATGCTCCGGAAAGCGATAAAGATAGAGAAACCGGTCAAGAGCGCCCGTTTATACGCTACCGCTAGGGGTGTCTACGAGTTCTCGGTGAACGGGCAGAAGGTTGGAAAGGATTATCTGAATCCGGGTTGGACGGATTACCGTTACCGTATCATGTATAATACGTATGATATAACGGATTTGCTACGACCGGGCGATAATGGTATCGGGGCGATGTTGGGCGCCGGATGGTGGAGCGAGCATAGCGGTTTCCTTACCGGTTGGCAGGATCAATACGGAACCCGCCAGTCCTTATTGGGAAAGATCGTGATCGAGTATGCCGACGGTACTCGTGAGACGATCGTTACGAATGATAGCTGGAAATGTTATGACCGGGGACCGATCACTTTTAACGGCCTTCAGAATGGAGAGGAATACGATGCCCGGAAAGAGGTGAACGGCTGGGATGCTCCGGGTTTTGATGACTCGTCATGGAAACCGGCGACCTTATTCGCCGCTCCTCCGGTAAATGTGGAGATCCAAGGATATGTAGGCAGCCCGATACAAAATAATGTGACCCTGACCGCTCAGTCCATGGTAGAGCCTATTCCCGGCGTCTATGTCTATGATATGGGGCAGAATATGGTCGGTGTTCCCCGTCTGACTTTCAAGGGAAAGGCCGGACAGGAAATCACGATCCGTTTCGGGGAGATGAATTATCCGGAAACGATCCCTACCGAGCCGGTCGCCCCGTACACGATCGCGATGTATAAGGAGAAGAAAGGGCAAGTCTATACGGATAATTACCGGAGCGCCCTTTCCACGGATCGCTATATCCTGAGAGGGGATGCGGCGGGTGAGACGTATGAGCCTCGCTTTACGTTCCATGGTTTCCGTTACGTGGAGATTCACGGGTTGGAGAGGCCGTTACCCTTGGAGGCGGTGAAAGGGATCGTGCTGGAATCTATCGGTGCGCGGACGAGCGGTTATGAGACGTCGGACGAGCGTGTCAACCGTTTGTTTAATAACATCATTTGGGGCCAACGGGGTAATTTCCTGTCGGTTCCGACCGATTGTCCGCAACGGGATGAGCGTATGGGCTGGACAGGGGATGCGCAGGTATTCGCTCGTACGGCTACTTATAATATGAATGTCGATCCGTTTTATACCCGTTGGCTCTACTCGGTCCGGGATAATCAAGGAGATGACGGTAGTTACGCGAACTATATACCCGTGGTCGGTTTCCCGCCTCACGGCGCGGAGGATGGCGGAGGTGCCATGGGATGGATGGAAGCCGGCGTGATCGTACCGTGGCAAATGTATCAACAATACGGAGACGTGCGTATTCTGGAGCAACATTACGCTTCCATGGTCGCTTATATGGATTATTTGGAGCGTCGTGCCGTACGCTATGTACAGCCCTTCGGTGGTTTCGGTGATTGGCTGGCTATCGAGCCGACGAATTCCATGTTGACGAACACCGCTTACTCCGCCTACGACGCTTTGATTATGGAGCAGGTAGCGAAACGTTTAGGGAAGGATGCGGACCAAAGGCGTTTCCGTACTTTCTACGAGAACGTGAAGAGGTCTTTTAACGACCTGTTCGTAAACGAGGAAGGACGCACGTTCGCCCCGACGGTGGAATCTATCTTTGGCAAGGATTCGCAAGTAGGTATGTGGCCCGGAACGGCGGCTACCGAGGCGAAGATCGTGGATACGCAGACCTCATACGTGGTTCCTCTCCAGTTCGATCTGTTCAATGAGAAAAACAAACCCTTGGCGATCCGGCATCTGGTAGAGAATATCAAGAAACATAATTATACGCTTACCACTGGCTTTATCGGTACGCCTTACCTGAATTTGGTATTATCCGACAATGGTTATGACGATGTCGCCTATAAATTATTTGAGCAAACCGCCTATCCTTCATGGCTATACCCTGTCCTGCAAGGCGCAACCACGATTTGGGAACGTTGGAATTCCTACACGTTGGTAAATGGCTTCGGCCCTGTGGATATGAACTCTTTCAACCATTATTCGTATGGCGCTATCGAGGAGTGGATGATAGCTTATACCTTGGGTATCCAGCGGGATGAGGAACAACCCGCCTATAAGCACATCATCCTTCAACCCCGTATCGGCGGAACCTTCTCGTTCATCCGGGGTCATTACGATTCCGCCTATGGCCGTATCGAGAGTGGATGGCAAATCCAAAAGAAGGGCTATATATACGAGGCAACCATTCCCGCTAATACGACGGCTACCTTATATCTGCCCGCCAAATCGGAGAAGTCCGTTCGTATGGAGAAAGGGCAGGAGGGGATCACGCCCGTGGGATTGAAGGATGGGAAGGCTGTGTACCGATTGGGATCGGGGAGCTACCGGATATACGTGGATTGAATATTTCCCAAATATCCCGCCCGCGTCGGGTGTGCGGTCGAATCTTGGAGAAATGCGGGACCTCGCGCCGGGTGCGCGGTCGAATCTTGGAAAAATACGGGGCTCGCGTCGGGTGTGCGGTCGAATCTTGGAGAAATATGGGGCTTACATCGGGTGTGCGGTCGAATCTTAGAGAAATGCGACGCTTCTCACCCGGTGTAAGGTCAGATTTTGTAAAAACGATAGTGCCCGGCCTTATTAAAATCTGTACATTCGCGCAAAAATAAATAAGAACATTGTTCATGATTGTTTAATTCTAATTAGATCAAGCGAGAATGTCAATACGAAAATCGGATCGCATTATCAGCGTGGAGCACGTATCGAAGTATTTCGGCGAGAAGGCCGTGCTGAATGATGTAAATTTACAGGTCCGCAAGGGCGAGTTTGTAACCATTTTGGGGCCTTCCGGTTGCGGAAAGACTACCCTGTTGCGTTTGATAGCCGGCTTCCAGACGGCCTCCGAGGGCGTTATCACGATGTCCGGGAAGGAGATTACGCAGACGCCGCCGCATAAACGTCCCGTAAATACGGTATTCCAGAAATATGCTTTATTTCCACATCTGAATGTGTACAATAATATCGCCTTTGGCCTGAAGCTGAAGAAACTTCCTTCCGCCACGATCGAGAAGAAAGTGAAACAGGCGTTGAAAATGGTAGGGTTGACAGACTATGAGGATCGGGATGTCGATTCCCTTTCCGGTGGCCAGCAGCAACGGGTGGCGATCGCTCGCGCTATCGTGAATGAGCCGGAGGTGTTATTGCTGGATGAGCCGTTGGCGGCCTTGGACTTGAAGATGCGCAAGGATATGCAAATGGAATTGAAAGAGATGCATAAGTCCTTAGGCATTACGTTCGTGTACGTGACCCACGACCAAGAGGAAGCGCTGACGCTGAGCGACACGATCGTTGTCATGAGCGAGGGAAAGATCCAGCAAATCGGTACCCCGATCGATATTTATAACGAGCCGGTCAATTCGTTCGTCGCTGATTTCATCGGTGAGAGTAACATCTTGAACGGGACGATGATCAAGGATAGGCAAGTCTCTTTCGCCGGTCATGAGTTCGAGTGCGTGGATGAGGGATTCGGGGAGCAAATGCCGGTAGATGTCGTGTTGCGCCCCGAGGATATTTACATCTTCGAGCCGTCGGAGGCGGCGATGTTGACGGGTACGGTAACCTCCTCCATCTTTAAGGGTGTGCATTATGAGATGATGGTGCAAACCCCGAACGGATACGAGTTCATGGTACAGGATTACCACTGTTTCGAGGCAGGTAGCGAGGTCGGGCTTCTTATCAAGCCTTTCGATATCCATGTAATGAAGAAAGAGCGTATTTGCAATACCTTCGAGGGAAAGCTTATCGACGCTACGCATGTGGAATTCCTAGGCTGTACGTTCGAATGTAAGGAAGTAACCGATATAGAGCCAAATACGCCTGTGAAAGTCGAGATCGATTTTAAAGATGTGATCTTGGAGGATAACGAGGAAGACGGTCGCCTGACCGGAGAGGTGAAATTTATCCTCTACAAAGGCAACCATTATCATCTGACCGTGTTTACAGATTGGGACGAGGACATCTTTGTCGATACCAACGATGTATGGGATGATGGAGATCATGTCGGCATAACGATCGCCCCGGATAAAATTCGAATTATTCATGCTTAAAAAGGGAAGGAAGTGATCAATACGTTTTCTGCATTTTTTATGAGACGAAGGAACTGGACCATTCCTTATGTCCTGTTCTTGGCCATCTTTGTCGTGATACCGCTCTTCTTGATCGTGTATTACGCCTTCACGAATGACGAGGGGATGTTTACCTTCGCCAATTTCCGTAAGTTCATGATCCATCCCGAGGCGATAAACACCTTCGTGTATTCAGTCGGGATCGCTTTGATAACGACCATTCTTTGTCTGCTGCTGGGATATCCGGCCGCTTGGATATTGAGCCAAGCCCGATTTAATACTTCCCGTACGATGGTCGTTTTGTTTATCCTTCCGATGTGGGTCAATATCTTGATCCGTACGTTGGCTACCGTGGCTTTGTTCGATTTCTTGAATTTCCCGCTGGGAGAGGGGGCCTTGATCTTTGGCATGGTGTACAACTTCTTGCCCTTTATGATCTACCCGATTTATAATACGCTCCAGAAAATGGATCACAGCTTGATAGAGGCGGCGCAAGACTTGGGGGCGAATCCGTCGCAGGTATTTATCAAGGCCGTATTCCCACTATCGATGCCGGGAGTGATGAGCGGTATCATGATGGTGTTTATGCCGACCATCTCTACGTTTGCCATCGCCGAGTTGTTGACGATGAACAATATCAAGCTCTTCGGTACGACCATACAGGAGAATATCAATAACGGTATGTGGAACTACGGGGCGGCGCTTTCTCTTATCATGTTGTTATTAATCGGAATCACGGGATTGTTCAGCAATGAGAGCAGTGATTCGGCGAATGAGGGAGGGCTTATCTGATGGTGAAATATTTAGCTAAGGGATATCTGTGGGCTTTGCTCTTGTTGCTCTACTCGCCGATCTTGATTATCATGATCTTCTCGTTCACGGAGGCGAAAGTACTGGGTAACTGGACCGGGTTCTCCACGAAATTATATAGCTCTCTTTTTGCCGGCAACGTACAACATTCGTTGGTCAGCGCACTTTGGAATACGTTCGCTATCGCCATGATAGCCGCTACGGTATCTACCTTGTTGGGGAGCGTAGCCGCTATCGGGATCTTTAATTTGAAGGCAAGGGCCCGCAATGCCGTGAGTTTTGTCAATAACATCCCGATGTTGAATCCGGATATCATTACCGGTATTTCCTTGTTCCTGTTGTTTGTCAGCTTAGGGATCTCTCAAGGTTTGACGACGGTCGTGCTGGCGCATATCACGTTCTGTACGCCGTATGTGGTATTAAGCGTCATGCCCCGCTTGAAACAAATGAACCAGAATATCTACGAGGCGGCGTTGGATTTGGGGGCGACTCCGTTTCAGGCCTTGCGGAAGGTGATCTTCCCGGAAATCCGTCCGGGTATGATCAGTGGCTTTATCCTTGCCTTCACGCTATCTATCGACGATTTCGCCGTGACCATATTTACAATTGGTAATGAGGGCTTGGAAACCCTTTCCACCTTTATCTACGCGGATGCCCGGAAAGGAGGTTTGACCCCGGAACTGCGTCCCCTCTCAACGATTATATTCGTAACCGTGTTAGTATTGTTGATTGTTATAAATAAACGTGCTGAGAAAGCGAAGCGAGCGTAAATGAAAATGAAGAAATTTATATCGATTCTGTCTGTTTTGGCCCTGCTTATGGGGCTGTTCACTTCTTGCGGGCGCTCGGACGAGGAGAGAAGCAAGATCTTGAAGATTTATAACTGGGGAGATTATATCGACGAGGACGTCCTGACGGATTTCCCGAAATGGTATAAGGAACAGACGGGTGAGGAAGTCCGGATTATCTATCAGATCTTTGATATCAACGAGATCATGTTGACCAAGATCGAGCGGGGACATGAGGATTTCGACTTGATTTGCCCTTCGGAGTATATCCTTGAGCGCATGCTGCGGAAAAATCTCTTGCTACCGATCGACCGTAATTTCGGGAAGACACCGGATTATATCGACAATGTCTCTCCCTATATCCAAGAGGAACTGAATAAGTTAAGTCAGCCGGGCCGTAAGACTACCGACTACGTGGTTCCTTATATGTGGGGAACCGCCGGCCTGTTGTATAATAAAGCCGATGTCTCGAGGGACGAGGTCATGTCGTGGAAATGCCTTTGGGACCCTCGTTTCAGGAATAAGATCTTGATGAAGGATAGCTATCGTGACGCTTATGGAACCGCCATCATCTACGCCCATGCGAGGGAATTGGCGGACGGTACCATCACGGTGGAGCAATTGATGAACGATAGCTCCCCGGAAATGATCGCTATCGCCGAGGAATACTTAAAGAAAATGAAACCGAATATCGCCGGTTGGGAGGCCGATTTCGGTAAGGAGATGATGACGAAAGGAAAGGCGTGGCTGAATTTCACTTGGAGCGGCGACGCGGTCTGGGCCATGGAAGAGGCGAGTGCTGTAGGCGTAGATCTGGGGTATGAGGTTCCTTTGGAGGGTAGTAATATCTGGTACGATGGTTGGGCGATCCCTAAATACGCTCGCAACGTGAAGGCGGCCAGTTATTTTATGGACTATCTATGCCGTCCGGACATCGTCAGCCGTAATATGGAAGTGACCGGATATGTCAGCACCGTGGCCACCCCGGAAATATTGGCGGAAAAGATCGATACGACGCGGACCGAGTTCTCGGACGTAAGTTATTTCTTCGGACCGGGAGCGGAGCGTGTCCAGATAGACCCGGCTCAATATCCGGACCGGAAGGTCGTGGAACGTTGTGCCATGATCCGTGATTTCGGGAACGAGACGGAGGTGGTTCTGGAAATGTGGAGCCGGGTAAAAGGTGACAATCTTAACTCTTGGATTGTTATATTGATATTCGCTGTTTTCGGCTTGTTGTTTGTCTGGGTCGTTTACAAGCGGATCAATCGTTATCAACAGAAAAGACGACATCGCAGACGTCGTAGCTGGTATAAAAAGAAATGATATGGAAGGCATAAAGAACTTGATTATAGACTTGGGCGGTGTGCTTATTAACCTGACTCGCAACCGTTGTATCGAGGCTTTCGAGAATCTGGGCGTGGAGAATATCCGGGAACAGATCACGAATAACTATCAACATAAGGACTTGTTTGAGCGATTAGAGTTGGGAACGATTTCGGTGGAACAGTTTCGCGATGATATTCGTGCCTTATCGGGAAAGCCCCTGACGGACGAACAAATCGACACGGCATGGATCGCCATGTTGGGAGACGTCCCGGAAAATAAGTTGCGTCTGCTATTGGAGCTTCGTGAACGCTATAATACGATGCTTCTGAGCAATACGAACGAGCTTCATTGGAAATGGTCCGAAGATACCTATTTCTCTTATCAAGGTCTTTGTGCCCAAGATTTCTTCCATAAGATTTACCTCTCTTACGAATTGCATATGCTGAAGCCGAACGCGGATATTTTTGAGTACGTACTGAAGGACTCGAATCTTTTAGCCGAGGAGACTATGCTGATTGATGACGCTTCCGTGAATTGCCGGGCGGCTGAATTATTGGGAATGAAGTCCTATATGCCGCAGCAAAGGGAGGATTGGTCGCATCTATTCAAATGAAGGCCGGTCATTGTTTGGTCCCGGCCTAAATGTCTTTAACCTTTAGGATATTATACGAGGTACCAAGATCATACACATCATTCCCGTCTACTTTCTTGATGTACTTTACGACACGGATGGTGACGGGAAGGATGATAACCTCGTACAAGGATTTAAGTACCGCCTGCGTCCCGATCATGATAAGCAATTCTCCGGCCGGGATCAATCCGGCGAAGGCGATCGGGAAAAAGATCAGGGAATCGGCGCTCTCACCGATAAGGGTAGATACGATCGCTCGTAACGAGAAATTCTTTCCGTTGGAGGCGATTTTCATTTTGCTCATCACATAGGCGTTCAGGAAAGAACCGGCCAAAAACGCTATCAAGCTGGCGACCGCTATACGTGGGGCCATCCCGAAGACGAAATTGAAACCTTCCTCCCCCTCCCAGAAAGGGGCGGCCGGTAATAATACCGCCAATTGCGCGAATGCGATCACCAGAAAATTAGAGGCGAAGCCACTCCAGATAATTAGCCGTGCCTTCTTGAATCCCCACACTTCCGCTATACAATCATTGATGATATACGAGATCGGGAATACGATCAAACCTGCGGTAGCCGTTATACCGCCTACTTGCACTACTTTTGTCTCTAAAAGATTGGACGCTACAAGGCATATATTAAAAAGTATACCTAGCAGCATGAAAGGTACTGTAACTGTTTTTTGCATGTCTTCTTGTTTTTAACGAGGTTTATCAAGCACTCGGGACGCAAAGGTACGAAAATTCTTATTAAAAACGATGGGTATAGCAGATACCGATCGCATGGCGGTAATTCACGGGATCGTCTACATTAAATATATGGTAGCGATAATAGAGTTGGAGGTTATTGTTCGGGTTTAGTTGGTAATTACTTCCTGTGGAGAAACGGATCTTATCGGACCGCATCTTATTTCGCGTATCATTGAAGACCTCGGTGTAGGCAAAAGGACAGAAACCACTCTTGCCGATCTTATAGGAGAGGGTCAGCATCGAACGCAGATAATTCTTGGGATGTTCGGCGTGAACCTTATAGGTACTTTGAAAACGTTCCCGGACAGAGAGGGTAAAACGTCCGGCCGAATAAGTCCCCGTAGCGTAGAGATAATATCGGTTTCGCAACTCATCGGATGCCTTGTATCGCGCTAGAGACATATATCCGCTTCCTGCCAGAAGATATTTATTAAACTTGTAGTTTACCTCAACGGTGGTGAGGAACCATTCCGCTTCCTTGAAGTCATCTCTCGGACGGATGTCCTCTTCTACAAGAAAGGATAAATGCTTATAGATTTTTCCGCATAGGCTCGCCTTGAGATACACACCCGCACCTTCCATTCCGTATAGGGATGAAGTGCATCCTATTATAAAGAATAGGATCAGATAAATAGATCGTTTTGTATATGATGTGTTTTTCATGTAGAGTGACTTCCGTATGCAAAAGTAGTGTTTTTGGATGTAATACCAACGTCTTGGGATATTATATCCGATTTTCCGTATATTTGTCTCCTATTAACGATCAAATTCGAATACATGGAAAACATATCAAGAAGAACGGCTATCAAGACATTTTTAGCTGGAGGCGTGGCTTTGGCGACTACAGGTATCGAGGCGGTAGCCGCCGCTAAAAAGGAAGCAGACGCGAGGGGACCCTTGAAAGGAAATGTCCGCCACTCCGTAAGTAAATGGTGTTTCGGCGATTATAAGCTGGACGAGTTCTGTGAGATCTGCAAGCATATAGGGATTGAATCCGTTGAGTTGCTGGACCCGGTAGATTGGCCGATCGTACAAAAACATGGCCTGACGGTGGCGATGGCGCAAGGGGCCGGGCTTGGAATAGATCGAGGTTTCAATGATCCGGCCTTGCATGATGAGTTGGTCGCCAGTTATGAGAAGGTGATCCCGATGGTGGCGGACGCTGGATTGACAAACTTGATTTGCTTCTCCGGCAGACGTAATGGCGTAACGGACTTGCAAGGCTGGGAGAACTGCGAGAAGGGGTTGAAGCGCCTTATCCCGTTAGCGGAGAAACACAAGGTCGTCTTGACCATGGAGCTTTTGAACAGTGTCGGTCATAAGGATTATCTGTGCGATCATACGGTTTGGGGTGCGGAGCTTTGTCGCCGTATCGGTTCCCCTAATTTTAAGTTACTATATGATATTTATCATATGCAGATCATGGAGGGGAATATCATCGAGAATATCCGGAAATATAATCAATACTTCTCCCATGTCCATACCGGAGGTAGTCCGGGACGTGCGGAAATCGACGAGACGCAGGAACTTTATTATCCGGCTATCATCAAGGCTCTTATGGAGACAGGCTATAAAGGCTTCGTTGGGCAGGAGTTCGTCCCCGCCCAAGAAGACAAGATCGCTTCCTTGGAGAAGTGTATCCGTATCTGTGATGTATAGGGCTATTTAGTAATAACTTACAGTGCCAAGCCCGTGCCGTTATAGTGGCACGGCTGTGCCACCAGCGTGGCATCGTTGTGCCATCGCTATGGCATCATCGTGCCATCGCCGTGGCATTATCGTGCCATAAGGGTGGCACGACTATAATACTAGAATGACAAAGACCTTGAATTTATTTTCTCCAGCCATGTTACGTTTTCTTTTCTCGATTGTCATTAAGATAGAATGGAACAAGAACAGTTTAAAAAAGAGATATTGCCTTTGCGGGAGAAACTATTCCTTTACGCGAGAAGGCTGCTGGATAACCCGGAGGATGCCGAGGATATCATGCAGGAAGTCTTTTTGAAACTGTGGTATATGCGTGGCGAGTTAGACTATTATAATAATGTAATGGCCTTGTCCGTACAAATCACAAAGCACCTTTGCCTGAATCGGATGAAAGTTCGTGAACGCACGGAAGGTGAGGCGGGCGAACAATTCTTTATCTGCGATGCCTCCACGCCTTATACCCAGCTGGAACAAAAAGACAGTTTGGAGCATGTAATGCGGCTTATCAATAAACTACCGGGACTTCAACAGACCATTCTTCGCATGAAACACGTGGATGGTTTCGAGGTAGAGGAAATCGCCGGGTTGACCGGAAGTACCCCCGAGGCGGTACGTATGAATCTTTCCCGTGCCCGTAAACGGGTGAGAGAGCAATTCTTTAAAATGCAGACGTTATGAAAACAGAGGAATACAAGTCTATAGAGGATTTATTAGACCGCTTCTTCGAGGGCCAGACCTCGAACGAGGAGGAGCGAGTGTTGTATAAGTTCTTCGCCCGTCCGGATATTCCCGCCCATCTGGAACGTTATCGGGAGGTATTCGGATACTTCGAGAGTGGCATTGCCTTGGATTTTAGCGAGACTCCGGAATTGAGGCTACCCGTTAAGGAATCTTCTGATAAGCGAAAAATGGGATGGGCGATCGCAGTTTGCGTGGCGGCTTCTCTTTTGTTGTTTTTGGTGAATACGGTCTTTATGAATCAAAATGCTTCTTTTAACCCTTATGAGGGAAGCTACATCGTGCGCAATGGTGTCGTAATGACAGATATAAAGAAGATACAACCCGAATTGGAGGTCATATCCCGAGCGGCGGAAGCGATGGAGAAGAATGCGGATCAGCTCTTAAGAAATGCGGATGAAATAGCTTATTTGCCGGAAAGGATGAATAAGCGGTTCGAGAAGAAACGGGAGACTCTACTGAGGAATATTCCGGATACTCAGGTACGTAAGGAAGTTTATAAGATCTTGGAATTGGATAAATAGTAAATTAACTAATAAACAAAAGAAGTTATGAAAGCAAGTAAATGTTTTTGGGTGGCATTATGCCTTTTGGTGGGAAGTTTCAGTACAGAGTTATGGGCACAGAAGAATTTGGAGGCTGTCGTGCAGAAATGTAAAGCGGATAAGACGATCGATAAAAGCGTAGTAACGAATAAAGATCCGAAAACTAAAAAGGTATATAAGATAGTCTCTTCTTTCGTCGTGGAGGGCCACGCCGCATTACAACAAGAAATTAAATCCGCTTTTGAGCGGGATAAGGAAGAGGCTTATCAAGTGATCGAGAATGAGAACGATGGGGTGGTTAGTTGGTTTATCCGTTTTTCGAAGGGTAAAAATACAGTTTCTTATTCTATAAATGTTGATGAGGAGGAGCTTCTCTTGACAGTCATTGAGAACTTCGACATGCCGGAGGGAAAAGATATAGAGATAAGATCAAGTAGTGACATGTAGGTTTTACTATGTAGATAAGTCAACAATAGCACCTCTCATCTGTGAAGCTGGGAGGTGTTTTTTTATGTCGAGATATTGGATAGTAGTGTCTAAATTTTGTACACCACTGTCAAATAATTGGACAGTCTGTTTTGGAAAGTAAAATACTACTTGTTTGAGAATTAAATATTTAGTTGGTTTGGCACACTATTTGAATTAGATATGGTAAATTAAATAGTTAGATAACAATTAAAACAAATACAGTCATGATTAAGATCGAAGGTTTAAGTAAGTTTTTCCGTACGGAAGAGGTTGAGACAATTGCGTTGAATAAGGTTTCTTTGGAGGTAAAAGATGGCGAGTTCGTCGCTGTCATGGGACCTTCCGGTTGCGGTAAGTCTACGTTGTTGAATATTCTGGGTTTGCTGGATAATCCTTCCGAGGGAAATTATTACTTGGGCGACCAAGAGGTAGGACACTTGAAAGAGAAAGAGCGTACGCAGGTCCGTAAGGGAAACATCGGTTTCGTGTTCCAGAGCTTCAACTTGATAGACGAGTTGAACGTTTTTGAGAACGTGGAGCTGCCGTTGACTTATCTAAAGATCAAGGCGTCGGAGCGTAAGCAGATGGTAACGGATATCTTGAAGCGGATGAATATCAGCCACCGTGCGGCTCACTTCCCTCAGCAACTCTCCGGAGGTCAGCAGCAGCGTGTGGCGATCGCTCGTGCGGTAGTTTCCAACCCGAAGATAATCTTGGCCGATGAGCCAACGGGTAACTTGGATTCCAAGAACGGTGCCGAGGTTATGCAGCTGCTCACCGAGCTGAATAAGGAGGGAACGACAATCGTAATGGTGACGCACTCCAAGCACGACGCGGGTTTCGCCCACCGTGTGATCAATTTATTCGACGGTAGCGTTGTTTCTTCCGTTAGTGAATTTATTTAGTCAACATGACATAAACACATACACACAAGAGTTTTTTATAAGCTAATTGGCCTGTGAAGGTCGGTTAGCTTTCAATTTAACTTAAATACAAATCGATGAGACAGCTATATTATACAATCCGTTATTTACTTCGAGGCCGAGGGGGAAATGTGATCAAGGTTCTGTCCTTGACACTAGGACTTGGAGTGGGATTGATCCTGTTCGCTAGGGTCGCTTTTGAATTGAGCTTCGATACATTCTTTGACCAAGTGGAAGATTTGTATAGCGTGCATGTGCGATACAATGATGATAAAACGGGAGAGGAAGATGGGTCTCGTATCCTATTTGCCCCGATCCCGGAGGCTTTGCGGCAAGAGTTCCCCGAGATACAGTATGCGACGGTTTGCCGGAGAAGATACGGAGCCGTATTGTATCATGGTGAGGATCGGTTCAAGCCCCGTTTGATGATGGCGGATTCCCTCTTTTTCCGTACGATGGGAATCAAGGTGCTAAGAGGGGATGACCGTTTGTTGGGAATCGAAGATCAAGTTTTCTTATCGGAAAAAATGGCTGAACGTATATTTGGCAAGGAAGATCCGATCGGGAAACAACTGCTGTACGGAAAAAACTATCCTTATACGGTGGCCGGGATATTCCGTGACATACCGGAAAATAGTCATTTACGTTTTGACGCTGTCGCTTCTTTCATTAATATGAAAACCCAGTTCGGTGCCTATGCCGGTTGGGGTGCCGACGATAGTTATCTGGGCTATATCCGCCTGAAACCGGGTGTGTTCCCGGAACAAATCAATCAGAAAATACCGGCTTTATTGCCTAAATATATAGATGTAGAAAGAGAGAGGAAACAAGGTTTTGATATGGAGCTTTATATCAAGCCGGTCTCGGAGATATATACGCAAAGTACCGAGGTGAAGCGGATGGTGGTGATCATGAGCGTACTGGCTTTCGCTTTGTTATTCGTGGCGGCGATGAATTATATCTTGAACTCGGTATCTTCTCTGCCGATCCGGGCGAGATCCGTAGGAGTACACAAATGTAATGGAGCTTCCAGCAAGGACATTTTCAATATGTTCTTGTTTGAGACGGCGGCTTTATTTGTAGTGGCTCTTGTATGTATGGCATTGCTTTTATTCGCTTTCCGGGAATATGTTGCGGATATGGTGGCTGTTCCTACTTTGGGCACTTTATTGAATGCGCAGACTATATGGCTTCCTGCGATCATGATCTTGGCTATATTCATTTTGTCCGCCTTGCTACCGGCCCGTTTGTTCAGCGTTATCCCGGTTACCCAAGTATTCCGGGTATCTACTTCGGGTAAGCAGGGATGGAAGCGGAGTTTGCTCTTTATCCAGTTTGGGGGAATTGCGTTTGTCATTACATTATTGGTGATCGTGTTATTGCAATATGATCGGCTAATGAATAATGATTTAGGATATGATCCGGAAAATATAGTGTATGCCCCCTTGAATAATATGGATGATCAGAAAGCGGCCAAACTTACCGCCGAGTTCAAGAAGTTACCTTATGTCACGGCTACGGGGCTTTCGTCAATGGACATTCTAAGTGGTTATGGTGGTTTCCCTATTCTGGATAATGAGAAAAACTGGCTGTTCACGGCCCGACAGGTAAACTATGATGCCGATTATCTCTCTCTGATGAAAATCCCCTTGCTTGAGGGGCAACCACTAAAAGGTGACGGGGATATTTTAGTGAATGAGTCATTCGTGAGTAAACGTGGGTGGACGGATGCTGCGATCGGTAAATATATTTATGATGATGAGGGTAATTTAAAAGGAAAAATAGTGGGTGTAACCCGTGATTTCATGGTGAATTCCTTCTTCACTCCCCAGTTACCGGTCATCATGTTTGGTAGTGACCGGATGAGTTATTGTAACTTTACGGTTCGTGTCTCCGAGCTAACTCCGGAATATTTACGGGAAATGAATGATAAGATAGCGGAACTATTTCCGAATGAGGATGTCGGTTTTACGGTGCTGAAAACGATCATAGAGTCTCAGTATGAGGGAACCCGTCATTTCCGTGACGGCGTCTTTGTTGCCTCGATCGCTATCTTGCTGATCACCTTAATGGGATTATTAGGGTATATTACGGACGAGATGCACCGTAGGAGCAAGGAGATAGCGATTCGCAAGGTGAATGGAGCGACGGCCCCGAATATTTTACGTCTTTTATCTAAGGATGTTTTGATCACGGCTTTCCCGGCTATCCTTTTGGGAGTGATAGCCTCACGAGTCGTGGGAGAGAGCTGGTTGAGGCAATTCGCGGATAAGATACCGCTGACTGTTTTTATTTTCATATCTACGGCTCTACTGGTTCTAGCGATCATTTGGGGATGCGTGATCCTGAAATCTTGGAATATCGCCAATGAGAATCCGGTCCGTAGCATTAAGAACGAATAATATAACAGGTAATCCTCAAATCCGCAACTACGCGCCTATATGATACAGAAGC
>ULZI01025011.1_pt1 | contig 163339 bp, 180 predicted proteins | sample 1962991 | NCBI WGS metagenome assembly ULZI01 (sample SAMEA4835886, study PRJEB28245) | human gut metagenome | biome: gut microbiome; material: fecal sample | place: Denmark | collected 2008 | reverse complement strand
GTTTTATTTTTTTAACTGTCTACCTAAAAGGGAGCATACCAATTGTCCAATTATATGATTGGAAGACAGTTGGATTATAACTTTGAAGTAAAAGAAACAGAGAAGAAAGAAATAGCATTACAGCTAAAAGATATTACTGTAAAAAAAGGACATAAAAAACCGGTTCTGGATCAGATCAATCTGGAAGTTTACAAAGGGGAAATCTTGGGGATTGCCGGAGTAGACGGAAATGGACAAAAGGAGCTGGCAGAAGTGATTGCCGGTATCCGAAAGATTTCTAAAGGGGAAATCTGCTACATGGGAGAAGAGATTGCTTCCTGGAAGATTAAGGAGCGATTTGAAAAAGGAATTTCTTATATTTCAGACGACCGACATAGAGATGGACTGGTGTTGGATATGAATGTAGAAGAAAATCTGATTTTGCGGCAGTATGATAAAAAGCCGTTTTTAAAGAATGGTATTTTTCAGAAAAAAGCTATTAAAGAAAATGCAGAAAAAGCAATTGAGAAGTATCACATTAAAACATCAGGGAATCAGGAGGGAGAGACTCCTGTAAAATTCATGTCGGGTGGAAATCAGCAGAAAGTAATACTTGCCAGGGAAATTACGGAGCATTCCAAATTAATTATCGCAAATCAGCCTACGAGAGGATTAGATATTGGTGCAACACAGTTTGTTCGTCAGGTCTGGATGGATCAAAGAAATGAAGGGAAAAGTGTAATCCTGATTTCAGCAGATCTAGAAGAAATCATGCAGCTTTCTGACAGAGTGGCAGTTATGTTTGGTGGAAAAATCGTAGGTGTTCAGAAAAAAGAAGAAATTGAAATGGAACAGTTAGGACTTCTGATGGGCGGTATTACGAAGGAGGAAATGAAATAATGGGAAGTAGAAAAAAATATCTGGATATTGTCTGGATCGTGCTGTTAGCCATCCTAATGGGAACCATTTTGATTTTACTCTGTGGTGCGAATCCTCTGGAAGCTTATACTATGTTTTTGGGCGGTGTGTTTGGTAATCTCAATGGTTTTTGTGAGATTTTTGTAAAAGCGACCCCATTGATTCTGACGGGTCTCGGATGTGCAGTGGCATTTCGTACCGGTTTTTTCAATATTGGTGCGGAAGGACAGTTTTATATTGGTGCTATTGCTGCGGCTATGGTTTCCTTGACTTTTACACAGGTTCCCGGGAGTCTTCGCATCGTGCTTTCTATTGTAGCTGGATTTCTCTGTGGAGGAATTTGGGCACTGATTGCAGCAATCATGAAGTCAAAATTTGGTATCTCAGAAATTATTGTAACAATCATGTTAAATTATATTGCCATCAATCTTCTGGGGATTGCGGTTCGTACATTCTTAATGGATCCGGCGGGATCGGTTCCTCAATCTGCGAGAATTGACAGAGAAGCTACGTTTTCCTATTTGATGCCTCCGACTACCCTGCATGGAGGAATTTTTATTGCTGTTGCAGCAGTAGTATTCATCTGGATTCTTATGGAAAAAACAAAGTTCGGTTATGAAATGAAAGTGGTGGGTATGAATAGGCATGGTGCTGCCTGCAATGGAATTTCGGTGATGAAAAACATTGTACTGTCTGCCTTTTTAAGCGGTGGACTTGCCGGAATTGCAGGTGTGATTGAAGTTATTGCCGTGCAGAAAAAACTGATAGAAGGAATCTCTTCCGAGTGTGGTTATACAGCAGTTTTGATTGCTTTGATTGCTGGAAATCGTCCATGGGGTGTGCTTGCTGCTGCGTTAGCATTTGCAGCAATGCAGGTCGGAGCAAATTCTATGCAGAGACAACTTGGCGTTCCGTCTGCACTTGTCAGCATTTTGATCGGATTTGTGGTACTCCTTATCCTGGGAAGAAAGGCGTTCCATCTATCACTATTAAAGAGAAAAAACAAGGAGGTATAAGGATGCTGGAACAAATTTTTACACTTACGTTTTTTACTGCATTTTTGGCAGCAGCCGTACGAATGGCAGTTCCGCTTATCTATGCTGCCCTTGGAGAAGTGTTTCTGGAAAAAACAGGAATTTTGAACATAGGGCTGGAAGGCGTTATGTTGGGCGGTGCATTCGGTTCTTTTGCAGGGGCGTTTTACAGTAATAGTCTGTTGGTGGGATTTCTCTGCGGTATGCTGGGGGGATGTCTTGTCAGCGTGATTCATGGATTTTTATGTATTAAGCTGTTTCAGGATCAGTCCGTCAGCGGCATTGCCCTTAATATTTTTATGTTGGGTGTTACCAGTTTTGGATATAAGTTGATGTCTGCGGGAGAATCTTATCAGCAGATCGAAACACTGAAACGTATTAGAATCCCTGTACTCAGTAGAATTCCTCTCATTGGAGATGCATTTTTCAATCAGGATATTATGACCTATCTTGTGTTTGTTCTTGTGATTCTTGCATCTGTATTTTATAGGAAAACCTCATCCGGGCTTGCGTTTTCCTCTATTGGTGAAAATCCTCAGTCTGCGGATGCAGCAGGTATCTCTGTATATGGACATCAGTGGGCTGCGATTGTGGTAAACGGTGTATTGGGCGGTATCGGAGGTGCAGTTCTGGTACTGGTACAGCTTGGTAAGTTTTCAGAGAATATGATTTCCGGACGAGGATATATTGCACTTGCTGCGGTAATTCTTGGAAGATATACACCGCTTGGGGCTATGGGTGCAGCTTTCGTGTTTGGCGGTGCCAATGCACTTCAGATTCGCTTACAGGCCATGGGAGTTCCGCTTCCTACTCAGGCACTTGCAATGCTTCCGTACGTGATAACGTTGCTGACATTGTTACTTTCTATTGGAAAAAGTAACCAGCCTGAGAAATTAGGCAAACCGTATATCCGTGGTTCCAGATAAGATATTTTAAAGTTTGGAGGTAAAGACATGAGTAAAATTTTAATAAAAAATGCAAAAGCAATTGTAACATGTAATGCAAAAGATGACGTGTTTTATGATTCGGATTTATTGATTGATGGAGCAAAAATCTCTGCAATCGGAAAGAATCTTCCGGCAGAGGATGCAGAGGTGATTGATGGAACAGGGAAATTTGTATATCCCGGAATGGTAAATACGCATCATCATTTTTTTCAGACCTTTGTAAGAAATCTGATTACCATTGATTATCCACATCTGACAGTTATGGATTGGATTGATAAAATTTATCGCATTTTCCAGAACATTGATGATCAGATTATTTATTATTCTTCTTTGACTGCCATGGCTGACCTGTTAAAACACGGATGTACTACAGCATTTGATCATCAGTATTGTTATACAACAACAACCGGAAAAAGACCGGTTGATCGTCAGATGGAAGCAGCAGCCCAGTTGGGAATCCGTTATCATGCAGGGCGTGGAGGAAACACACTGCCGAGAGAAGAGGGAAGTTCTATTCCGGCAGCTATGGTGGAAACGACAGATGAGTTTATTCGGGATTGTGAGCGATTGATCGATCAATATCATGATGCATCTCCATATTCTATGAGTCAGATCGTAGTGTCTCCATGTCAGCCGATCAACTGTTATAGAGATACGTTTGTAGAATCTGTAAAACTGGCAAGAGATAAAGGTGTCCGTTTGCATACACATCTTGGAGAAGGAGAAAGTGAAGGAATCCGGGAACGTTATGGGATGCGTACATTGGATTGGTGTGAGAAAATTGGATTTATTGGAGATGATGTTTTTTATGCACATGCATGGGAATTAACGCAGGCAGAATACGAAAAAATTGCGAAAACAGGAACAGGAATCTCCCATTGTCCGGCACCTGCAGTTCTTGGTGGTTTCCCTATTCTGGATATCAAAAAACTTCAGGAAATGGGAGTTCTTGTTAGTCTTGGGTGTGATGGTTCTGCTACGAATGACAGTTCAAATGAGTTGGATGCACTGCGTATGGCGTATCTGATGCAGGCATATCATACAAAAGAAAGAGGAGGAAGTGTTTCTGCTTATGACATGTTAAAAGTAGCAACCATCAATGGTGCAAAAACACTTGGAAGAATGGATCTTGGTTCTCTGGAACCGGAAAAAGGAGCAGACATGTTTTTGGTTGATACACGTAGTCTGGAATTTACAGGAGCAGTACATGATCCGAAAAACCTTCTTGCAAGAGTCGGTGTAACAGGGCCGGTGTGGATGACCATAGTGAATGGAAAAATTGTATATGCAGACGGACATTTAACCGGTGTGGATGAAGAGAAACTTGCTCAGGAGGGGGAAGAGGTCTGCACAAAAGTATTGAGAAATCAGTTTCCGAATTACTGGAAGTAAGATAAAACAGAAAGGAAAGACCGCGAGGCTGCCACAGAATGTCAATAAAAAGTGGTATGCCTGAGCGGTCTGTTTTTTAAACTAATTCGGCAATTCTGGTGACGCCTACGTAAATTTCCTGAATTTCATACCAGGTAGAGTAATCCACCACACCGGTTACAGGGAGACCAAATACTTTTTGGAATTCCCGGATTGCATTCTGGGTAGCTTCTCCATAGATTCCATCTGCTGTTATCTTAGGAAGTGCAGGATAGGAATTGGCAATGACATTCAGCTGTTCCTGTATCTGTCGCACTTTAGGTCCGGAGGAACCGATGTCCAGGGGATTTCCTGGCCATGAAGCAGGAATACCGGAAATTTCTTCTGCGCTGTTGATATACATATTATCTCCATAAAAATTGCGAAGAATTTCAATAGCAGAGTAGCCCTGGTCACCCAAATACTTCGACCCCCACTGTGTCATCCAATTTGGACACTGGACCCGTTCTCCGTCACAGTATTGGGTGAGAATGGGCTGCCGTACGCCAGGGCGAGACAGATAGTTGTCGAAAAGTTCGTCTACGATTTGGGAAATGCTTTCAAAAATATTGCGCCCGTACATCCATTTGTGGTCAAAGGCAGTGGAAGAAGTGATGGTGAAATCGTAGCCTTTGTTCCGGTACCACTCTGTATACACGCGATTTAGTGTAAAAGACATAATAGCCAGAACATTGGCTCGGATAGTATCCGCCGGCCAAGTGGCGTAGATTTCACTGCTGGCCACATTCTTGATATAATCCCGGTAGCGCACATAATAATCTTTGGCGGAGGGATTGGTAGGGACTCCATCATGAACTACCACATATTCAGGAATGACTACCCGGTTTAAGACGATTTCGCCGGAGGTATCCATAGGTTTGATTTCGTCTTCCGGGATTTTGGGCGGGTATTCCCCGTAGAGTGTATGCGCAGGAATGACAATGTCTTCAAAGGTATTTTGAGGCGTAGAAGGATTCATGACGGCTCTTTGAATGGCCGTGGCATCCGGCAGGATTTCCGCGCCGGATATGTCCAAATCTTCAAATCCTTCTCTGGAAATGCGAAAGGTATATTCCGCATAGGGCTGGTATTCGGAGGGAGCCATACTGTATTCCAGAGGGGGTGCGGGCAGCGTGATTTCCGGAATCATGCCGCTTGCATCTGTTTTTACTTCTTCAATGACGGAATCCGGCTCTCCGGAGTAGGAAATGGTAACGGTAGCATCCTCGACAGGCTGATTTTTCAGAGCGGATATTACATAGAGGCGAAGCTTGCCTTCATCGGTCTGCTGGGTCTGTGCTGTTTTCAGGGGAGGTAAATACATAGGAAAACCTCGGATTTTTTCATTGGTTTAGTATATGCAGCAGGCCCCAAAGGGTGTGAAAAGTCAAATTAAAAAGACATTTTAAACCAAACCATTCGCATAAAATAAATAAAAAGCAGGCGCAGTCATGGAGGCATAGGTGTGAATCAGATTATGGATTATGTAAAACCCGAACTTCTGGTGATAGCAATTGTTCTTTATTTCATTGGCATGTGGTTAAAACAAGCCCAGACAGTAAAGGATAAGTACATTCCATTATTGCTTGGGGGATGGGAATTATAATCAGTGCGGTTTATATTTTCGCTACATGCCAATGCAATAGCAGCCAGAAAATTGCATTGGCAGTATTTACCGCAGTTACGCAAGGCGTTCTCGTTGCCGGTTTAAGTACATATGTGAACCAAATCATAAAACAGCTGAATAAAAATAAATGATGTAAATACAAAGATAGCTGAAACCCTGCATAAATACTGGATTTCAGCTATCTTTTCCGCTAAGCTGAAAAAGGGACTTGAACCCTCGACCCCTTCATTACGAGCCATACGTCTCAAAGGCTGAAACCCGCATAAACACTGGGTTTTTTGAAGAAAATTTCTGTTTTGACTAAATTTTGACTAAAACAGGGTCAAAAAATGTGTATGCAAAAATGATGTATATTATCCAAATTTTGCATATTTTTGTCCTAGGTAGGAATTTAACTTATCAGCAGAAGAGGATTCCTCTGTTCTAAGTTCTGCATAAATATTCAACATCTCTTGGACGTCCGCATGGCCGAACATTCGGATAGCATCTAACATATCTACCCCGGAATAATACAGGATAGTGGCAAACTCTCTACGGAATACATGAGAGGTAAGCCCCTGGCACAAATCAACCGTGTAAATGATTTTCGTTCCTTCCCATCTATGTTTCCCTCCGGCAGCAGTATTTATTTTTCGCTTGATAGTTTCAAAGAAACGTCTGTACTGTGTCTTATGCATGTATTCACCGCTTGTATTTGGAAATAGGATAGTTGTGTTGAGTTCTGACAGATAATCCTTTAAAACAGGGAATAACGGCTCCAGGATAGGGATATCACGTTCTCCGGCATCTGATTTCGTGTCTTTTATGTGTGGGATTTCTCCAATCCACTCAACAGCTTTATTAATATGGATAACACGCTGGTTTAGGTCAATGTCGAACCGGGTAAGGGCGGAGATTTCCTGTCTGCGGAGTCCGGCATAGTGTAGCAGAGCCTCAAAGCATTTTTCCCTCAGGGTAAAGTCCGCATGGGGAATAGCCAGGCGTTCTGTTTTGGTCAGAGCACGTTTCTTCTTTCTCTTTGCTTTGTCCGTTTCGATATTGTCAGCAACATTCTTCCAGATATATCCGTCATCAATGGCTGCTTTAAGAATCTGATTTACCGTCTGGATATACCTACGCTGCAGATCAGGATGCCCTTTGAGATTATTGTATCCTAATTGGACATCACTCTTTTTAATCTGGCTTAATTTTAACTGGTCAAGTGCACCTGTGTGGTTCTTTAAGATGTTTTTGTAAGCAGTCTGTGTGTTGTAGGAGCGGTTGTTCTTGTACGTCTCCAGCCAGGTCCATTTGTAGTCAGAAAACAGGATGCCTTTGTCATTTGTGTAGATACCTTTGTTTATCTCGTCACGGATCCTGGCTTTGTTGTCCTCAAATTCAGTGATACTTTTTCCATAAACCGGGATGCGGACACGTTCCCCGGTTTCAGGGTTGATTTCATTTGTTTGGATAGTGGTGTAGTAGCGGCCATCGGCACGCTTCTTATACTTTGCCATAAAATCATCTTCCTTTCTATTTTTGAGTATAAAAATAACAGCCCTCGAAAATATGTTCCGATTGCAGGCTGTTTCCGAAGATGATACAATATATTTGAATTTGGGTATCTGTCTTCGGATAGTTACTTGCCGTCCTTGTGCTGGTAACACAGGGGCGGTTTTTTACATTTGACAAATAATCCAGCCTGACATATAATATACTTAACAAGGGAGCCGGAAGGTGACTGCACTTCACCCGTCCCGGCGAATAAGTTTTAAACTATTAAGGAATAGCCGTCTACTTTTCTCAGGAGCAGGACGGCTATTTCTTATGTGTAAGATTCAGAATTGCAACAATCAGTAGAGCAACGCTTACGATTAGGCTTAATTCCTCGTATGTACTCATAATAATCACCGCCTTCCGTAAGGTCTCGGAATAGGTGAGAGCACGTCCCCCAGCTCCCTGGGTAAGTATATTATATTGTCAAAGTGGATTGCCCCTGTATTGACAGGGGCGGTTTTGTCAGGCAATTAAAAGTTCCATATTTTTTTCTTTAGATCTTTCGCTCCAACGTATTGTATTTACATCATAATTAGAAAAACCATCTTCAATTCCTTTGCTTATTGAATTGGCATCATTTAATAATACAATAAGTTGGCTATCAGTTTTCCTAGAAGGTTTTGTATCATTCCAAGCGAAAAGAGCGTTACTCATAGTTGTTTTTGTTGGATTATTTATAGCTAAGCAAAGTCGTTCTGGTTTTGATTTAGAACGCTGGATTGCAAAATCATAATTATGAGAAAAGCCTGATTTTCCAGTAAATTGAACATTTTCCATGCAATATATCTCATTTTGAAGGAAAAAGTTTTGTATATCGTCCATGAAGAACGAAGTTGCTTTTGCTCTTGATGTCATGTACATATCAGTAACACGAATTAAACATTGTGTAAAAGCATGTTTACGCTGAGCAAATTCTTTTGCAGGTGCTTTAAGAATTAATTCTTGTTTAAAAAGTTGCACACCGTATTGATTTAAAATACAAGTTAATTGTTGTTTGCGATTTTTTGTCATTTTAAAACCCGTCATTTCAAGACTATTAAGGGTATATCCATCATCTGTAAAATATATTTCATCTCCTTCTAATTTTACATAGAACTGTAAATAGTCATTATCAGTATCTAAGAAAGGAGTGTTTATTTCGTAATATTCACCTACTTTGGAAAAGGTAATTTCATTTTTTAGCCAACTAATATAATCATCTATATAACGTTGAATATCCATAGTACACCTCCTTTTTGTATTATAACAATTCTAATTGAAAATTAACAGTTGGCTTTTCGACTACGTTAAATTTTTCTAAAAATATTATAGTATTCTCAACAAAATTATCCGAAGCAATATCTTCGGCCGGGAAAGCAAAAGAGCGACCATATTCTTCAGTGTATATATGCCAATGAGAGCCTATTATTTTGGTGCCATCTGGATTAGGATGTACTTTTCCGGGGCTAATATGTAGTTCTAATAATAAAATTCCATCTTTTTTTATACGAGCACCAAGTTCATATTTCAGATGGTTAATTCTTCCTCTATAGATTTTAGTTGTAAAAATCTCCTTTTGCGATTCTCCTACTAAGTCAAATTCAAGAGAAGAACCTTTTGAAGGGAAGTTTATATTTTTAACAAGAGAACATTTTATCATATTTAACATTCTATCAGCTTCAGCCTGTGTTAATTTCTTTCCGTTATTCATTTGTTTCCTCCAAAAACACCAGTTCGGATAAATGGCGTTTTTTTAATAGAAAGCTAACCATGTGCACTACATTCTATTTCTTGCACATCATCTTTCTGAAAATCATCTCCCGTAATATGCTTCATAGCATGGAGATATGCTTTCATTTGCTGTTCATAATTAAGCCTTGTATTTATAAATACGGTATAACTTCCATCCTCATTAACAACAACCATTTCTTTTCCGAAATTCGGAAAATCACGAAAGACAACATTAACATCCTGTGTCGTCATTTCCCCCACGTTCCTTTCGCTTCAAAGCTAGAGCCATGCCGTGTAATGCTTGCAAGTCCTCAGCAGACATTCCACGCTGGACATCAAATAATGCTCGTAATTCCTTATTTTCAAATATTTCTTGTGCTACCTGAGCAGTTTCTTCGTTTATGTAATAGCGGTCAGCTTCTTTTTCTTCTCCTGTCATCAGATAATCCAGGGAAACACCAAGATAATCCGCTATTTTTTGGAGTTTATCTTGCTTCGGAGTGCTAATTCCTCTTTTCCAGTCACTTAGGGTTGACTGAGAAACCCCGGTTTCTTTACTCACTTTATACGGAGTAATTCCATGTGTTTGTAATAATTTGCTAAAAATCTCATACATAATTTGTTCACCTCTTACAAAAATAAAAATACTAAAGAAATCCGTTGTAAAAACATTGACATTAAAGGAAAACAGTAGTATAGTATGAGCATACACAAGAAAACCGTTGTAGTTATCGGGTGTATGCTACGGAAATATTATAATTTATCTGGTAAATAAAATATATCATAATTCCGTAGTAATTTCAATATAAAAAGTACGGAAAGGCGGTGTAATAGTGTACAAAAAATTTGAGGAGCTTTTAGTGGAATCAAACAAAACTCCGTACAGGGTATCGAAAGACACGGGAATTGCACAGTCCCTGTTATCCGACTGGAAGTTGGGGAAAATTAAGATGCTCGGTGCAGACAAACTCAAAATCCTTGCCGATTACTTCGGCGTAAGTATTGAGTATTTCCTAGAGTAGAAAGCGGGGTGAGAAAGATATCGGATTGGCAGAAAGCGTTGATGATTATATTTTTTTGGATACTTATACAGGTATGCGAAAAATGGATGAAAAAGATAGCACCGCACGACAAAATCTACCCGTTTTGGGCAAACCTTGTCGCTATGCTAATGACATTTTATTTTATCTTTCTTTAGGAGAATCAATAGGATTGTCTTTGATAAAAAGCTCTTTTGATAAAGCGGAGGAAAGCATAGAAAAATTGAAAAGAAAGCTTTCTTCTACGTTTTCTTTGCAAGGATAAAGAACTAGATGCTCAATAAATTCGGAAATAGCGCGCCTACAAGCGTTAGTAGAACAAACTGACATAGAATAGTGCGCAGAAAAATAAAGAGCTTCCAAGGCTTCCTGGTTACTTGCATCAGAATGGTATCTAGCAGCGGATTTCATTAACTCAGAAAAGGCAGCTTTTTTAGCATCATATTCTTTTTGAAAACGAGTTTCCTCGAGATGCTGCAATAATTCCATTTTTTTAATCTCCTCAAGATGATTAAATTCGGCAATGCGAAGCTTTGTAGTATTCCGATTATTTATTATAGCAACAAAAATCGGAGAAAATACAGCTGATAAAGCGAGGGCAATGGAAAGAATTATCGATAGCGTAGACATATTTAAATCTCCTTTCTTTATACTCGGCCATGGCAGTGGCCTGTATATAAATTATAGATGGGAGAATATGGAAAGGCAAGAAATTCTAGAAAGAAAGAGGCTCTCACCCAATAATGACGAATAGGTAAGAGCCAAGTGAATGAATTTTTTCTTCTTCCAAATTTATTGTAGCAGAAGAATCGGAATTAGACAAGAGGTGTAAAATGTAAGGTTTTGACGAAAAAAGGAGGTGCTCCATATGCCAGAAATCACATTCGCAGCTTCCCCGGTTCCTATGAAGGTAGCATCTAAGGTTTTAGGAATGAAACCAGATACCATCAGGAATCAGATGGAAAAAGGCATGTTACAAATTGGAATTATAAGCCCGGCCAAACACAAAAGAGGAAAGAGGGCATACAGAAACACTTATATTTCCCCAAAGCTCTTCTATGAGCTTACGGGATATGTGTGGAAAGGAGAAGAAGATGCATAAACAAACAATCAAAGACGCACTGTTCTGGACAGTCATATTATTTAATACCGTTCTGGAAGTCCCAGCGGACATGTCCATGCCGGCACAGATATTTGGTGCAGGGACAATCTTCTGGTTGGTCTATACGCTGCTAGATAAGTGCAAAGAAGTAACTAAAAAAGTCCGCCAGGCCTAGGAACCAGAAGCGGACAAAACATAAAATACACCTATATTTTAAGGTGTAAATAGGGAGGATGTCAAGATGTTTGAGAAAATGAGTGATGGAGAAATTATGGTGTACCTGAGAAATACTGCATTGCAGATGTCCAGGATTGCACAAGAGAGAGGAATTACTGTGGATGTGCGCTGCACAGAACATGGTTATATTAATGTGATGGTGGGCGATTATGAGATTACCAAACTAAAGGATGACTGTGAGATAAGATATGATTACATGCCGGCAAAAGCAGATATTAAATTCATATATAGGTTGCAGACACAGCAGATAAGATTCCGGCAGAAGCCAACAGAACTTACGGAGGTTAAGCATGAAAGATGATTATGTAGTTACCATTCCTGCAAGGGAATACGAGCAGCTCATCAGGGATTCAGAAAAGGTGAGAATCTTACAACAGGCAACTGTAGAAGGAATAGTAAATATTGGTAGTAGCTGGTTAGGGCGCATCTTGGGAGTGCAGCAACCGGATGAGCCAGACGGTGCCGCAAGCAGTATTGATATGTTTTAAAAAGATATGAAAGGAAAATAGCATGTATGTTGGAATCTGTAAAGAAATTGGAAAAACAGTTTCGGACGAGGAAGCGTTCGATTATGCATTTGATAGGTGTATGAAAGGAACTGAGAAAGAAAAACAGGAGTTCCGGGAGGTACTGGATAGCGAAGAACTTATTAAAAAGATAATCGTAGACTGGTATTTTTCCGGGAACTGGGTACATAAGGAGGATGAAGAGTATGAGCGAACATGATTGGAAAGTACATATTCCAGCGAGACAGAAAAGCATGACGGACAAACAGGAAGTGATTCGTGTATCCCCTGAAGCCTACAATGCTCTGGTAGAAATTTATAATGAATCTACTCTATCTATTAAGGAATTGGCCAGTATTTTAATTTTAGAAGCGTCAAAAAGAGTTGTCTACGATAAGGAGGAAAATTAATGAGTAAAGTAGTTTGTGTTGCCGGAGAATCCGGTTCAGGAAAAACAACCAGCATGAGAAATTTAGACCCAAAAACAACCTTGTATATTGACTGCGATAAAAAGGGGCTCTCCTGGAAGGGATGGAGGTCACAGTATAATTCAGAGAATCAGAATTATATCAAAACAGACTTTGCCCAGGTGGTACAGCAGACCTTGCAGAAGGTGGATAAAGTTGAGAAATGGAAACATATCAAAGTCGTAGTGATCGATACCATCAATGGCCTTATGGTCTCCGATGAGATGAGAAGGAGCAAAGAAAAAGGCTATGATAAATGGGTAGATCTGGCTGCCTGCGTCTGGGATTTAGTAAATGAAGCATATGAATATCGTGATGATTTGACCATTATATTCACAGCCCATACCCAGACAGATCATGATGAAAATGGCTATATGTTTACCAGAATCAAAACTTCCGGGAAAAAGCTGGACAAGATTGTCCTGGAAAGTAAATTTACAACGGTCCTTCTCAGTAAATGTGTGGATGGAAAGTATAAATTTGAGACCCAGGCCAACAACAGTACAGCAAAAACTCCTATGGGGGCATTTGAGGAGTTTGAAATTGATAACGATATTGTAGAAGTAATCAAAGCATTGGAGGAATTTTAAGTATGAAAAAACCGAATAATTACGAAAACACACAGGCATCAGGAGAATTCACGCCAGTAGAGCTTGGAGGGCATTATCTCATCATTAAAGATGTGACAGAAACACAGTCCAAGAACGGAAAAGACATGATTAGGGTATCCTTTGATTTTGCAGCAAATGATAAACAGCCAGGATACTTTATGGAATCTTTTAAGAATGACATCCGCCCGGAGAAGAAATGGCCAAACCAGGCAACACAGTATATCTTAACAGAAGACAGCGAAGGAAACTGCAGCCGGTCCTTTAAAACCTTTATTACCTGCGTGGAACATTCCAATAAAATGCAGGTACAGTGGGGTGAAAACTTTGGACAGCAGTTTAAGAATAAGGCAGTAGGCGGCGTGTTCGGTCCCCAGTTGGATTATTATGAAAACAAAGAAAGAGAAAAAAGAGTTCTCCGCTGGTTTGTATCTGTGGACAAGGTAAAGGATGTTCAGGTTCCAGATATCCAAGAGACTCAGGCATACAAAAACTACAAGAATGGATATCACCCAAGTGCAACATCAGCAGGAGACGGATTCATGAACATCCCGGATGGAATTGATGAAGAGCTGCCATTTAGCTAAGAGGAACATGTTATGTCAAACGTAACTGATATTACAGGACAAACATTTGGTAGGCTTACAGCTTTATATAGGGTAGGTACAAAAATCTACCCTTCTGGAGGAAGATTGTCGATTTGGCATTGTAAATGTATTTGTGGAAATGAAATCGACGTGAATCTATCTGCTTTAAAATCAGGAAACACTAAAAGTTGCGGATGTTTGCATGTGGAACTCACAAAATCTCTTAATTATAAACACGGTGAATCTCATAGTCGTTTAAATGAAGTATGGAAGCAGATGAAAAAGCGTTGTAAAAACCCAAATGCAAAAGAATATAAATTTTATGGGGCAAAAGGTGTAAGTGTCTGCAAGGAATGGGACGAATCTTTTGAGGTTTTTAAAGAATGGATGATGGAAAATGGATACGATGATAGAGCAGAACGTGGGGCTTGTACTATAGACAGAATCAATCCGTTTGGGAATTATGAACCATCAAATTGCAGGATAGTTAGCATGAATATACAGCTCCAGAACACGAGGAGGAATCAGAGTGCAGATAATGATAGATACGAGAGAAAAACAGCATGCAATTAAGCGAATATTGTCGGAATTTGAAAAGCATGGTATTCAAAGTATCTCTTCGAAATTGTATGTGGGTGACTATATGTCCCTGGACAATCCCCGGCTCATCATTGACCGGAAACAAAATCTCCAAGAGCTGTGCGGAAATGTCTGTCAACAGCATGAGAGATTCAAAAAGGAGTTATTAAGGGCAATAGATGCAGGAATTCAATTAATTATCCTTGTAGAACATGGAAAAGACATTTCTTGTCTGGAAGATGTTTATTTCTGGAAAAACCCAAGAAAGCATGAAGTTCGGTGGAGAGTTGTGAATGGCAAAAGAGAAAAATATGTGGTATCCGATAAAGCAGTTGATGGAGAGCAGCTGTACAAATCTCTTTGCACTATCCGGGATAGATACAATGTGAGATTTGAATTTTGTGAGAAAAAAGAGACAGGGGAAAGGATAGTAGAGCTATTGAGTGGCTGCCATGACTAAAGAGGAACTGAAAAACACATATAGCATGAAAGACGTGATAGGAAAATACGGATTATTTCCAAACAGAGCAGGGTTTGTTTCATGCCCTTTCCATTACGGAGATCACACAGCTTCCTTAAAAATCTACAAAGACAGCTTTTATTGTTTTGGATGCGGAGCATCTGGGGATATTTTTGATTTTGTTATGAGAATGGAACGCTGCGATTTCAAGACAGCTTTCGGGATTTTGGGTGGAACTTATCAGAAACCAACGTTCTCATCAAGGCTCGCAATTTACCAGTCTCAAAAAAAAATGCAGATGAGGGAAAAAGAGAAGCAAAGAGAAGAGGATATAAAATCTCTTAATATTGCGAAAATAAGCCTTCTGCAAGATTTTCTGAATAAATCAGAGCCTCTAAGTAATGTCTGGTGCGATTGCTACAACCTGTTGCAGAAAGAATTATACAGACATTCGATTTTAAACGGACTGGAAAGTAGGTGGTAATGTGGTTCCGTTAAATCAACTAACTAGAGAAACGATTCTGTCAAAAGAAATTCTGACCGAAGTTTTTGACCAGGAAGACGAACTTTACAAGGCAGAGTTGCTCGCATCTTTGGGGCTCAGGGCATCACAGCTCCGGGTAAAAACAGAATTTAAAGAAATGGTTGCTGCCTACAAGAAGGTGGAAAAAGAGATAAAAAAGCAGGAACAGGAAAATAAGGTACCATGCCTTTTGGAAAATTGGACAAATTTTACAGGACCTTATGAAAATATGAAATGCAAGACATGGATTGCTTCAGATGATGGAATTTATCAATACAATTCTAATCCAAAAGCACCGGATTTATTGGCCTGTTATCATCCGATACTTCCCGTGGAACGATTTAAAAATCTGGAAACCGGGGAAGAACAGATTAAGCTTGCATATAAACGATCCGGAAGATGGGAAGAAATCATTGTGCCGAAGACCTTAATAACATCTGCAAATAAAATTGTAGCATTATCCGCAAGAGGAATAGCGGTTACATCGGAAAATGCCAGACATTTGGTTCGTTATCTATCAGATATTGAAAATTTGAATGATGAAAGTATAAAAGTACAGCGTTCCACGTCAAAATTAGGCTGGATAAAAGAAGCCTTTATTCCGTACAACACAGAAATCATGTTCGATGGAGACAATCGTTTCAGGGATTTATTTGAAGCAATACAGGAGCATGGTTTAGAAGAAAAGTGGATGGAACATATAAAAGAATTAAGAGCCTCCAAAAGAGCAGAAGTGAAGTTTATGCTTGCTGCATCTTTTGCCAGTATTCTTGTAGGATTGCTTGGTGCTTTACCATTTTTTGTAGACCTCTGGGGAGAAACAGAAGGAGGCAAGACAGTTTCTTTAATGGTTGCTGCATCTGTCTGGGCTGATCCGGGAGAAAGCAGATATATTGGCGACTTTAAAACAACCGATGTAGCATTAGAAGCAAAGGCAGATATGCTGAACCATTTGCCCATGATACTGGATGATACCAGTAAAACATCTTCCAGAATACGGGATAATTTTGAGGGAATTGTATATGACCTATGCTCTGGAAAAGGAAAAAGCCGTTCCAATAAAGAACTTGGGATTAACAGAGAAAATCGCTGGCAGAATTGCATTCTAGTGAACGGAGAAAGACCCTTAAACAGTTATGTCAATCAAGGAGGGGCAATTAACAGAATCCTGGAAGTGGAATGTGGGGAACATATATACAAGGATCCGCAAAGAACAGCAGATATTGTAAAAAGGAATTACGGGTTCGCAGGGAAGCGCTTTGTTGAAATTGTAAAAAAACTGAGAGTTGAAGAAATAAAGGAGATACAAAAAGGTTTCCAGAAAGAATTATTTGACTCTGATAAAATGCAGAAGCAGGCAATCGCATTATCTATTATCCTTACAGCTGATAAGATTGCCACAGACTACATATTTAAAGATGGGCAATATATTTCCCTTGAAGAAGGAAAGAAGGTTCTCGTTGATAGAGCTGCGCTTTCGGATAATGAACGCTGCTACCAGTATATTCTTGATAAAGTCTCCATGAATGGACAGAGATTTGATATGAGTACCGGATGCGAGAAATGGGGAGCTTTTGAAAGTGGATATGTTGTTTTTTACGGACAGGCATTTGAAGAATTATGTAAAGCGGGTGGTTTTTCTAAAAAATCATTTTTATCTTGGGCAGATAAAGAAGGTCTTATTCAGACGCAAGGAGGAAGACTTACGAAGATAAAGAAAGTAAATGGTGTGTCTCATAGATGTGTATACCTGAAATTGGACAATGACATTAAAGTTGATGCGGAAGGATTTATAGAAGTGAATGAAAGTATACAGGAAGAGCTACCATTTAAGTAAAGGTTACCCAAGTTACCCGGTTACCATGCCTTCTCTATATATAATAAAAAAATATTCTACATTTTATAGAAAATAATAAAAAATGTTTTTTATATAGAAAAGTAGTGGTAGCTTTGGTAGCCGATATAAAAAAGTCCTTAAAAACCCAGTGTTTATGCGGTGTTTAAGCGTTACCAAACATTGGTAACGAGAGTTTAAAATGGTAGCCATTGGTAACAAGGAGTATGAAAATGAAAGACGGAAAATTAAAATTGTATTATAACAGAATGTTTGTGGATATTTGGGAACTTTTTAAAGAATACAGTCAGCCAGATGGAAGTAGTCGGTTCTGGAGTAATTATAAAGTAGCAGTAGACAGGCTGGATAAAAAATACGAGCACTCAGAATTGTTTCGGAATCTGGTACTGGCGGTTACAAAGGAATTGCAGAGGATTGGGAGGTAAAAGACATGCTGCATATAATAGACGGATATTGGGCTCAGCCAAACAATTATGGGTACACCGTTATCAGGGATGCCGGAAGATTGAATAAGAACAATGATCCGGTGCGTATAACTCTGGGGTATGTAGGGAGCCTGGAAGAAGTGTTAGAACTGGTAAAAAAGACATGCTGCATAGAAGAATCGAACTGGAAGATGTGGAGTTGAACGAAGCATTAAGGTTTGTGAAAGAGCAGACAGACAGGATTTTAATGGCTATGACGGGAATCGAACTGGTGCCGTTTGAACTATATGACAAAGGAGGAAACGGATGAATATGACAGAGAACGAAGCAATAAAAGCTCTGAAATTAGAAGGCGGTATTGAGATAACAGGAAGAGCGAAAAAATGTGCTGATTTTTGTATGGGGTTAGATATGGCAATCAAAGCCCTGGAAGAAATCCAGCAATACCGGGAAATCGGCACACTGGAAGAAGTTCGGGAAGCAGTAGAGAATAGGAAGCCGAAGAAACCAGATTACGAAGGTGACGGATACGATGAAGAAGGAGAAATAGTGTATGACACATGGATATGTCCAAATTGCGGTGAGCATTACGAAGTTGATTATGATGATTATGATTTTTGCCCGGAATGTGGACAACGTCTGAAATGGAGGGATTGAGATGCAGGAATTAGAGAAGATTCTGGAAGAGATGAAAATATCGGCAACATACGCAGAAACAACGGATGGATATGGTGCGATATGTGTACCGATAGGAACGATAGAGCGTATTATCACACAAGCCCGTAAAACCCCTTGCTTTAGCTATGGGGAGTGTCAACGCATGGCGTCCTCTCCCAGAATCATACAGACCAGAAAATGACAGCTAAACTGAAATTTAAGAAAGGAGACTTATGAACTGCAACAACTGTAACAAATGTAAAACAGACCTACAAACAGGAGATTGCTACTGCCAACGCCGGGGACATTTAATAACTCCCCGGGAAGACCAGACGGCGGCCACAAGATTCCGGGAACATATCAGCAATCGGTTTAATAAAAAGGAGTAAACAAATGACAAGAGAAACAATGTTAAAGATTATAAAGGATATCCACTCAGACGAGTACGACCCAGAAGACAAGCTTACTGCAATACAGGAGGTTGCGCAGGGGACGCATATTAAAAATATCACAAAAGCGGATATACTGGAATTATTAAGGTGGATTGTAGAGGAGTATCTGTAGAGCATGGAAGATAGATGCGTATGCTGTGGGGAAATAATCCCAGAAGGGCAGCAGGTGTGTAAAAATTGTATGAAAGGAGAAAGTGGCATGATGAAAAACGGCTCAGGTGTTCCGGATCCAACTCCGGCACAGGCTATGTGGGGAATCCGGCAGGAAGAAAAGACCCAGGCATTGGAAAAGAAACATGGTGTATACCGTGGAGAAGTCTATCAGGTACTGGTGGAATGTCCTTCCGATAACCCCGAAAGTGAAAGGCGGAGAAAGAAATACAAAAAAAATGAAAGTAGTAGGCGTATCTCCATACATAGTCACCTTGCAGGACGGCAAGGGATTCCGAGAAAGCTTCCGGTGGAGTGATTTTTTTAAAAGAAAGAGGTGATTCCATTGGAGAAAAGACTAAGAGATATGACCTGGGAAGATTATGGAATATCCAAGAACCGCTACAAGGAACTGAAAGCCTTCTGCCTGCAATATGACGAAAAGAAAAGCAAGATAAAATATGGGATATCCGCCATGCAGTATGATGGACAGCCCAAGGCTCACAACACAGGTAGCCAGGTAGAGAACCAGGCAATAGAAAATGAAATCTACAAAAGAGACTGCGCCATGATAGAAGAAGCTGCTATAAGGGCGAATCCGGGGATATGGAAGTACATACTGAAATCGGTCACGTTAGACTTATCGTATCAGTTTATAGAATATGATGAACAGGGAAAAATTCCAATGTGTAAAAACGATTTCTATGGAACCAGAAGAAAATTCTTTGCAATATTAAATAAATTGAAATTGGAGTACAAATTGACCGACATTCCATGATATTATGATATCGGGTAAAGTTGAAACAGAAGTAACATGTAAAAGAACAAGGATGGACCATTGCTGGTGTCTATGTAGATGCCGCTAAGACTGCCCGGAAAAGAATTTACAAAAGAGTGGAATTTTTGCGAATGCTGGAAGATGTAAAAGAAGGAAAGATAGACCGCATCCTCTGCACAAGGAGTTTACCTATGTTGGTTTTGACTCCTTCGTATGTATAGAATGGCAGCAGGGTGTCACAGCCTTGCTGTTGTATCAGGCTCAGACGGTAGCGCCTGCAGGGTGGCTCTCATATGGGAGAGACTTGCAAAGACCGTCAATCCCCCTCAAAATACTTTTTTCAAACACCCTGTAGAAATATGGGGTGTTTTGTTGTATTATAAAGAAAATGTATTAGGGAGGAAGCACCAAATGAGGAATTGGCTATCAGAAGAAGAACAGTACCAAGAACATTTAAACATTGAGTAAATTTCAAGAATTCAAGATTTTGAATTGCGAGAGATAAGAAGCAGACACTGGAATTATAGAAAAAGAATATTGCAGGATGAACACAATATTTCAGACGAGAAGTTCATGGAACTATGCAAAGAAGACTGGGAACGAGAAAAAGAAGAAATTGAAACATATAGAAAAACCAAAGAGAAATAACTAATAAAAACACTTCAAAGAGTGTTTTTAATTCCAAAACAAACGAAATGAGAGGTGGTGGTGGTTGAATGGAGAAGTAAAGACAACCAATGCAGAACTTGCCTATCAGGATTACCTAAATGGCATGAAATACAAAGAAATAGCCGAGAAATACGGCGTGACTATAAATACAGTGAAGTCCTGGAAGACCAGATACAAATGGTCGAAGGATGGTAAAAAAAGTGTGCACACAAAAACAGGAAAGGTGTGCACACAAAAAACTGATAAAAACAATGTAAAAAAAGAAGCCATTACAGAAGCGGTTGAGCAGGTAATAGAAAATACTGAATTAACCGATAAGCAAAGGCTTTTTTGTGTTTTGTATGTCAAGTGTTTTAATGCTACAAAGGCGTATCAGAAAGCATATGAAGTAGATTATAATACTGCAGCATCTATAGGGTATAGATTGTTGGAGAATGATGGAGTAAAAAAAGAAATACAAAGATTAAAGAAAAACCGCCTAAACCGGGAAATGCTAGACGAATCTGATATTTTCCAGAAGTACATGGATATAGCCTTTTCAGATGTAACAGACTTTGTAGAATTTGGCCAGGAGGATGTACCAGTGATGGCAGTTTATGGACCGGTACAGGTAAAAGATGAGGAAACAGGAGAAAAGAAAACCCTCACGAAAAGAGTGAATGTTGTTCGTTTTAAAGATTCCTCAGAAGTAGATGGAACCCTAATTGCAGAAGTAAAACAGGGAAAAGATGGTGCAAGCATTAAACTGCCGGACAGAATGAAAGCTCTGGAATGGCTTGCAGAGCATATGGATATGGCAACAAAAGAACAGCAAATCAGAATAAGACGTGCAGAATTTGCCATGAATCAGGAACTTGGAAATCATGATGAGGATAACGAAAACATTGCTTCCTTCCTGAAAGCTATGAGCCCAGATCAAGAAGATATAAATAAATTGTTCCAGAAAGAGGAAGAGGATGCCGAAGAAAAAGAAGAGACCAGCGAGATTTGATTTTAAGCCTTTCTCAGACCAGCAAAGGCGGCTGATACACTGGTGGCGTCCAATGGCATTATCCAGCCAAAATGATATTGTTATCGCAGATGGGGCAATCCGTTCAGGAAAAACCATTGCCATGATTATTGGTTTTCTTACATGGTCCCAGGAAATGTTTTCTGGACAATCTTTCATCTTAGCTGGAAAAACTATGGGAGCCTTAAAAAAGAATGTGGTTCGCCCTATGTTGCAAATGTTAGAAGCATGGGGATGGCCTTATGAATATGTCCGTTCTGGCACAGATGCAAGGATTGAGATAGGGACAAACACCTATTACCTGTATGGGGCAAGTACAGAAGCCAGCCAGGATGCCTTGCAGGGACTTACAGCAGCAGGAGCTTACGCAGATGAGGCGGCATTGTTCCCACAGAATTTCATAGACCAGATGATGGGGCGCTGCTCTGTAGAAGGTTCCAAAGTATGGATGAACTGCAACCCAGAGAATCCACACAACTATATCAATGAAGAGTTCATCAGAAAGGCAAAGGAAAAAAGAGTTTACCATCTGCATTTCATGATGGAGGATAACCTTACATTGTCTCAGAAGAAAATCGAAGAGTATAAGCGGAAGTGGCCACACAGCAGTGTGTTCTACAAACGCTTTATTTTAGGCTTGTGGGTGGCAGCAGAAGGTTTGATTTATCAGCAGTTTGCAGATAATGTGAAAGATTATCTGATAACCAGTGAATGGCTTGAGGATAATCCGATTTTATATGCAGTTATCGGGGTCGATTTCGGAGGAACGAAGTCGGCTCATTCTTTTACTCTGACAGGATTCACAAGAGGCTATAAACAGGTGATTGTCCTGGATGAGTATTATTGTAAAAAACGTATTAATCCAAAACAGCTTCAGGATGATTTCATAGATTTTGTTAAGCGTGCTAAGAGTAAATTTAAAGTTTATGAGGCTTACTGTGATAGTGCAGAGCAGACTTTGATTGCTGGGCTGGAGATAGCCTGCATGGAAGCTCATGTGGCAATTGATATTAAGAATGCAATCAAAGGTCCCATCAATGACAGGATAGCCTTTTACAACAGCCTGATTGCCCAGCATCGCTGGAAGGTTATGAAACACTGTAAAAATATCAGAGAGGCCTTTGAAAACGCAGTATATGACGATACAAAGAAAAACGAAGATGTCCGGCTGGATGATGGGTTAATGAACGTGGATTCCCTGGACTCCACAGAATACAGCACAGAAAGCGTCCAGGAGGATATTTTGTATGTAACAGCATAGGAGGAGCACATGGACAGAAAAGGACCCATTATACGCCAGTATCTGGCGGAAAATCATTTTAGAACCATTTCAGATAATACTTATGAACATATAGAGGAATGGCTGGAATGGTATCAAAACGAAGTAGCAAAGTTTCACCATTACAACATATGGAATGGAATTGTGACAACAAAACATGAGCGTTACCGCCTTGGAATGGCAAAAACCATATGCGAAGACTGGGCAAATCTCCTGTTAAATGAAAAAGTAGCAATCAAGGCAGGAAGCTACAGCAACCGGCTGAATGATATCCTTCTGTACAATAAGTTTCGGGTCAATGGAAACAAACTGGTAGAGAGGGCGTTTGCTCTTGGTACAGGTGCTTTTGTGGAATACAAAGGAGCAGACGGGGAAGTTCTCATTGACTATGTGGATGCAGACATGATTTATCCGCTGTCCTGGGATAATGGGGAGATTACCGAGTGTGCTTTTGGTTCTGTTAGGGTAGTAGATGGGAAAGAGACGGTGTATTTGCAAATGCACTTACTGGGAGAACCAGAAATAGGAGAACAGCCGGATATCTATTATCTGTACAACAAATACCTGGATGCAGAATCAGGGAAGGAACTGGAACCGCCAGAAACGATTGTGCCGGTAGTAAACACAGGAAGCAGGGAACCACTCTTCCAGATTCTGACACCGAACATCTGCAACAATGTGGACATGGACAGTCCTCTTGGTATTTCTGTATTTGCAAATGCCATAAGCCAGCTAAAAGGATGCGATATTGTATATGACAGCTATATAAATGAGTTTATCCTTGGCCGGAAACGTGTATTAATTCCCATATCTGCCGCTAAAATGGAGATGGAGAAGGAAGGGTTGAAACCTCCTGCCTTTGACCCAAAAGAGACAGTGTATTTCATGATGCCAGGAGACCGACAGGAGGATATGAAACTGACGGAAATCGACATGAATATACGGGCAAATGAGCACGAACTTGGAATACAGCGTTCCCTTGATATCCTGAGTTTAAAAGTTGGTATGGGAGCTGGAAGATATAAATTTGAAAGCGGCGGCGTAAAAACAGCTACCGAGGTCATATCGGATAAGTCGGATTTGTACCAGAACAGACAGAAACACTGCCTTATGGTAGAGGATGCCATTTTAAATATGGTTCGTGCAGTTTCTTTTCTGGACACAGGGGCAGCAGCAGAAGCTACCATAGATTTTGATGATTCCATCATAGAGGACAGTAACGCTACCATAGACAAGAATATCAAGCTGGTAAACGCAGGGCTTCGTTCCAAGGTCACAGCCATTATGGAAATTAATAAGTGCGAACCGGAAGAGGCGGAAGAGGAGTTACAGAGGATTGCAGAGGATAATCAGATTGATACAGACAATGTCAACTGGACAGATATGGAGGGTGAGGATGAACCGGAACAGGAACCTGATAAAAAGGATAAGGAGACCAAAGAAGAGGAGAAAGACAGGGAAAGTAAGAAGCCTGGTAAGAAATCTTCTAAGGAAAATAAAGAGTAGGTGGTTTAAGTGCTGACAAGAAGCGAAAAGCAGGAGATGTCTGATTTTGGTACATCTGTTTATGCAGATATGGAAGCGCTTATCATGCAGAATATCATCCGGCATATACAAAATTATGACCAACCAATAGATTCTGATACCTGGCTGATGCAAAAGCTGGCAGAGGTTGGAAAACTCAATAAAGAGAACATCAAAATTATAGCGAAATCGGCAGGACTTGGAGCAACAACCGTAGAACGGATGTTGCAGGAAGTGGTAGCAATTGTTATGGAGAGGGTTGAACCTGGATTAAATGAATTGGAGAGACAGAAAATTGTAGATAGTGCCGTACCTCCTAAGGAAAGTAAAAATGTCCAAGCGGCAGTGAAAGCAGTCCGAAATCAGGCACTGGATTCGTTGAATCTTTGCAATACAACGATGCTATACAAAGCCAGAGATGCTTACAAGAAGTTGGTGAAGGATATTGCAGGAAAGGCAGAGGAAATTGCAAACAAACAGGAATTTCTTGATATCTTGGGGAAACATGTGAATGCAGAAGCTATAGGGGCAGAATCCAGGCAGCAGGCTATCAGGGAAGTTATCAAGGAGTTTAACAAAAGAGGGATTCCGGCTTTCGTAGATAAAAAGGGCAGGGAGTGGACACCGGAGGCATATGTTTCCATGACGTTAAGGGCAACTGCTGGGAATATCGCAAATGAGGCTACTTTTGCCAGAATGGATGATAGGGGGATAAGCCTGTTGCAAATAAGCAGCCATCCAGGGGCTAGACCTAAGTGTTCCAAAGACCAGGGAAAAATATTTGACCGAAATAACGGAAGTGGTTACACAACAGACTTGCACGATAAGAAAATAAGATATTATCCGTTAAAGGATTCTTCCTATGGAGAACCAGATGGAATCCTCGGTATTAATTGCGGACATCACGCCATACCCTTTATACCAGGAATATCCAGAGAACGATATTTTCCTACTAAGAATTTTGAAGAAAACGATAAACTATACAAGAAAATGCAGATGCAAAGGAGTATCGAAAGAGGTATCCGAAGGCAAAAAAGGGAATGCATGCTTCATAATGCAGCAGGAGATACAGAAGGGTTCAATGAAGCAGCTGCAAAGCTAAAACAAGAAGAAAAAAAAATGAAAAGCTACTTAGTCCAGAATCCGAAGCTGGTGCGAAGAAAAGACAGGGAGCAGGTTGTAGGATTTGACAGGAGTAACAGTGCCAAAGCGGTAGCTGTGAAAAAGCACATTGATAAGTATGGTGCTGTACGCTATAATGAAGATGGAACCGTAAAGGTGACAGATGATTGGAAAAAGCGGGAACATCCGTCTATACCAAAGGAATATAAAGAAAATGCAGTAATAGAAGTTATGGAAAGAAAGGGAGATACGGTACAGATAAACCGTACTTTTTATGATTCTAAAGGAAAGATGCACCGACAAGTCCATGCGGGTCCTCATGGAAACCTGAAAAATCATCCATATGGAGAAAATGGAGAACATAAGCACGAATATGTATGGAATGAGGATGGTACCTTGAAGAGCCGTATCACTACTGATTTAACAGAGAAAGACAGAAAGGAGAATAAAGATATCTTATGACAAGAAAAGAGTTTATAGACTTCGCCTTGATTAATGATATTTCCTTTCAATACAAAGGGAAAGAATATTATATTTTACAAGGGAATAACTCCTGTATCTGTGGAGAATATGGAAAAGAGGATTCCACAGTTGTTTTTGATAAGCACTCAGATGTTTACCAAAATATAGAAGATATGCTAAATACCTGGAAGCTAGAGGGAACATCATTAGGAGATTTAATTGGGAAAATAAATCTGAATTGATACCACCAGTCATAATATTGGCCGGTGGTATTTTTATATCCATTTTCAGGAAGGGGGAATACAAGATTGATTGTAGTAAACATTACACCTACAGGCCTTACCATAGATGGCCATGCAGGATATGCAAAAACAGGAAATGATATCATTTGTGCAGCAGTTTCAGCCTTGGCACAAAACCTGGTGAGTTCCATAGAGGCACTTACCAGGGATAAAATTCTTTGCCAGGTAAAAGACGGGCACATGGATATAAAATGGGAGAATCTTTCAGAACAGGGAAAGCTGCTGGTGGATTCTTTTTTTCTTGGCATTTGCGAAATCTCCAACACATATGGGGAGAACTACGTAAAAGTCATGTCCAGAATGTGCGTATGACGTAAAACTATGCATGAGAAAGTCGGCGGACATAAAACGGGAGGTAAAAGATGCCTAAATTTAGGAACAACAGATATGGAGCAAGTATGAACCTGCAGCTTTTTGCTGAGGGAGGAGACACCGAGGCAGATGCCGGGGATGGTGACGACCAGGACGATACCGAAGATGGTACGGACGAAGGCGGGGAAGACGAACCAAAGTACACACAGGCAGATATCGACAAAGCAGTAGCCAGAACCATTGCAAAGGAAAGGGCAAAGGCTGAGAGGGCTGCTAAGCGGAAGACAGAAAAAGAAAATTCTGGTGGTTCGGACGAGAAGGAAACCAATGAAGAGCTGGAAGAAGCAAGAAATAAGGCATCCAAAGCAGAGACAAAGGTTGCCTGCTATGAAGCTGGGGTAGCGAAAGATGCGGTGGATGATGTGGCAGCCCTGGCACATTCTTATATGCAGGCAGATGATTCCCTGGATCTGGAAGATGCTATTGAAAAGGTGGTAAAGAAATATCCTCACTTCAAAGGGAAACCGGAAAAAGAAGAGGAGGAAGAGGAAAACAAAGCATGGGGAGAACGGCAGCGCAGGGGAGGCAGCAAAATCTCAGGCGTGGAAGCTGCATTCTTAAAGAAAAACCCAGGACTTAAAATTTAGGAGGAAAACAGAGTATGAAATTTAAATTCTTTTTATTGCAGTTATTTGCACATGAGCACCAGGAAAGATGGTCTAAACTGGTGCTTGCAAAGTTAAGAAACGAACTGGTACTGAAGGATGGCGTGGTATTTAACAATGACTACGAAGGTTCTCCGGCAGCAGGAATTGTAAAAATCCCAGTTCGTGATGAAGAGGTAGTAGTAAGTGACTACGATAAGGCGAACGGTATCCAGGGAACGCATGGTTCCACAAAATATGAGAACATGCCTATTACAAAAGATAAAGCAATCAACGAAATCATTGATGGGTATGATTCCAAAGCGGTACCGGATAACCTGGTTGCAGATCGTCTGGACTCTGCCTCTTACATGATGGCAAAACAGATTGATGCAGATGGCGGCACAACACTTCTGGCAGCAGCTACCGTAGACAACGAAACGGAACTTACAAAGGACAACATCTACGGGAAAATCGTAGATATTCGAACCAGGATGAATAAAGCCAATATTCCAAATGATGGAAAGCGTTATATCTTGGCTGTACCGGATGCCATGGCATTGATTTTAAAATCCCCGGAATTTATTTCTGCCTCTTCCCTTGGGGATGAAGTGAAAGTAACCGGTGCGGTAGGTAAGATTGCCGGATTCCTGGTAATTGAATGGAATGATACCACTGCCAACTTAATGATGTTAGCAGGACATCCAAGATTTGCCACACGTGCCATGGACTTTTCCGTTCCAATCCACCTGCAGGATTTATCCGGATCCGGAAAATATATTGGTGCTTCTGCAGTACAGGGGCGTAAAGTGTATGACCATAAGGTTCTCCGAAGTGTTGCAATCCGTGCAATTTACTCTCCTGGTTCTCTGGTGCTCTCCGCAGTAGCAGGGGCAGAGGCTGGAACTACCAAAGTAACAGTAAATGCTGGAAATTCCGGTACTACCTACGCTTACAAGAAGAACCCTGCAACAAGAGCCATCTACGATATGACCACAGCGAAATATGCAGGTACAACGCTTACCAGCGGAACCACAGAGATTGCAGTAACAGAAGGGGATATTATTGAGGTAGTAAACCTTGTGGCTGGAAAAGTGGCAAATGTAGGTTACTTAACCGTAAAAGCAGGACAGATTAAAACAGTCTAAGGAGTAGAGTATGGCATATGTAACACCGGATTACTATTTAAATGACTTTCATGGGGAAGAAGTCCAGGAGGATGACTTCCCCTCCCTTGAGGAACGTGCAGCAGAAATCATAGAAGAACTGTGTATGTACCGTATAAAGGAAAGCAATATGGACAGTTACAACCCAGATGTCCAGGAACGTATCAAAAAGGCCATATGTGCCCAGATAGAGTACCTGGATGCCAATGGAGGCAGTGAGATGGATAACGGAGCAGATATTCAGAGTGCAGGCCTTGGAAAGTTTAATTATACCAAGGCTTCTGGAACTGCCGGAAACCAGGGACAATCCATCTATTCCCCCAGGGCAAGGCGGATTCTTGCCCCTACAGGGCTTTTATACAGAGGAGGCAGGTGCTTATGAGGGCAATTCCAAAGTCTTTGTTGATACATAACGCAAGGATATCACAAGAGATTCCGGGAGAATGGGGTGCAAAAGATTTGCAATGTATAGAAGAGTTAGAGTGTGTTCGTATAGAACCATCCAGCAGAGTTGTGCGGGATAAAAACAATGCGGAGCAACAGCTTTCCGCAATACTGTTTTTTGACTGTAGAAACAGTTCTCCGAGAGGTCTGGAATTTAAAGAGGACCAGATTGTAGATTTTCATGGGTTAAAACATAGGATTGTAGCTATAGAACCATTATATGACAACCGAAAACTCCATCATTATGAGATAGGGATGGTGAGATATGCCGGCAAAAGCAGTAATTAAGATAAACAAGGTTTCAGAGATTGCCAGCATCAGGATAGCTGGTGACCAGGCTTTAACGGATATCAGGGATGAAATCATTGAGGATATTAACCAATATGTTCCGGTGCAAGGCGGGGATTCCAGAAATGGAGGAGGCGGTAGTCTGCAAAGTTCTGCTGGCATACATTCCGACAGAACAGCCAATAAAGGAAAGCTCACCATCCGCTGGGACACACCTTATGCCCAATACCAAAATAAAGGCGAAGTCATGAAGGGAAGACCAGGGCCAACCCGTACCTATGGACCTGAAAAATTGAAATATACCAGCACAGCAGCAAAAGCAGAATGGGAAAAATATGCCGAACAGAAGCATGGGGAAGACTGGGCGCTTGCTGTAGAAAAAGGAATCAAGCAGAGATTGGAGTGATGAAATGGAACCATTGGAAGAACTGATGCTGAATATCAAGAAAAAATGTCAGGAAGAGCTTCAGGAGGAAGTGAATCTGGCAGAACTTCCAAAAGATGGCGGAACTTATGCGGAACTTGGAGTGAGTACAGAAAAACGTTATATCCGTTCTGGCAGGGTTCTTATGGTTCCTGTCCTTTTTATGAGGAAAGGGGCTGTAGAGCCAGAGTGCATCCGCATATTGAGTAAAATATGCACATATATGAAAAAAAACAAACGGAAACTAGACGGGACAACGTACAGGGTGAAACAGGTAGATGTACAGTCTGGACCACACAAAACAGGCAGGATGGAAGATGGGCAGCCAGTCTATTCCTGCATTATCCATTTTGAGATTTATTAGGAGGAAAATAAGATGAAATTAAGCGAATTAATGGGAAACCACGCACCAGAACCAAATTACGAAGGATTTGCAACCAATGACGATTATGTACTTGCAATCAACACAGGAGAAGCAAAAAACGAAGGAGAATATGAAGTAGTAGAATTAGGGGTTTCAGGGTTGGATTCACAGATGAATCCTATTACCCAGGATAAAACCTATATCAGGGCAGGACAATCCACTATGAAGACAGGAACACAGAGAAGCTTCAAGGTATCTGGTGACAGATATATTGGAGATAAGGCTCAGGATTATATGCTGGCACACAACATGAAATACGGAACCGGAAACAATGTTGTGACAGATTATGTGTATTTCTGCCTTCTAAATGGAAAAGGAGAAAAAGGGAAGGTATCTATTATTGTAAACAGTGACGGTTCAGGAAATGCCGGTGAATCCTCTGCAGTTGATATTGAACTGAAAAAGTCGGGTTCTTTGCCTACAGAATATACATACGCACCTGTGGATTCAATGGCAAGAGTAGCAGCCAAAGCAGATACAAAATAGGAGAACAGCATGAAAATAAAGTTATTAGGTGCAACACTGGAGATGGAAGTGGAAGAACTGACAAATCCTGATATTGCAAAAAAATACGAAGATGGAATTGCAAAGGCTATGAAAGAAATTGCAGAAGCGGAGCAGGAAACTGCTGGATCAGAAGGAATCAGAAAGCAGTGCCAGGCTGTAATTGATACATTTGAAGAGATATTTGGAGAAGAAGATACCAGGAAAGTGCTGGGAGAAAAAACAAATCTTTTCCGCTGTATGGATGCCTTTGATGAATATGTTGATTTATATCCGAAACTGGTAGTACCAGCACTTGAAAAACGGGCAGAGAAATATAGCAGAGCCCGTATTAATGGACGTTAATATTATCCTGGACAAGCTCCCTGACAAGGTAGAAATTGGAGGCAAGGAATACCAGATTTATTCTGATTTCCGAACCTCCATTTTGTTTGAAACCATGATGAGAAGCAGATTAAGTGACAGGGAGAAACTGACCCAGATGTTACGTATCTACTATCCTGTCATTCCAAAAGAAACAGGGGAAGCAATCAAAAAAGCTATGTGGTTCTATAGTTGCGGAAAAGAGCAGCAGGAAAGCCAGGAGAAGCAGAACAGGACAAGACAGGAATTTCAAAAGCACAGAGTCTCTTATAGCTTTGAACAGGATGCCCCTTATATCTATGCTGCCTTCCGAAAGGAATATGGAATTAATTTGCAGACAATTCCGAGTGCAAGCCTTCATTGGTGGGAGTTTAATGCATTGTTTGATTCTCTTCCAGAAGATTGCAGGATAAAGAAAATTATGTACTGGAGAACCTGTGACATTACAGGTATGAGCAGGAAGGAAGTGCAGAGGATTAATGAGCTTCGGAAATATTATGAATTAAAAGATGACTTGTCATGTAATGTAAAAGTATCACTGGCTCAAAGAAATCAGAAAATGAAGGATTACGTACAGAAACGCTTCCAGGAGGTGAACCAGCATGTCAAAACATAAAGTGGAAATAGATGTTTCCTTAAAGATGGATGGGTTGTCAAAAGATTTTGACGCTTTGGAAAGGAAAGCGAAATCAGGAACCAAATCAACGGTCTCTGCGGTAAACCAGCTGGTATCTGTCATGGAAGATGCGGGAAAATCTGCTAAGGGAACTGGACAGGATTTTGAAAAAGCAGCTGATAATATGGAAAAATCCTCTAAAGAAGCAGCTGATGATGTGGGAGGATTGAAACAATCTGTTGATGAAACCAAAAACAGCACAGAAAGATTAAGAGATTCAGAGCAGGAGCTTGGGAAACAATCCAGGGAAACGGGAAAAGACCAGGAAGAACTTGGAGAAAAAACGGAGGAAACCAGACAAAAGGTAGAACATTCCAGGAAAAGTTTTTTATCTTGGCATGATGTGGCAGAAACAGCGGTAAAAAGTGTTGCTACAGCAGCAGGAATTTTATTTACTTCCATGGGGGCAGCGGCCGGGATTTCCACAAAATTTGGAACGGAGTATAAACAGGCATCTAATACGATACAGGCATCCACAGGAGCAACAAAAGAAGAAATGGAAGGCCTTAGGGAAGTAATGAAAAATGTCTATGCCGGAAATTTCGGAGAAGACATGAACGAAGTAGCAGAAGCGGTGTCTGTTGTAAAGAAAAGCCTTGGAGGAACAGAGAAACAAATCCAACAGGTTACCGAAGCCGCTTTTGGGTTTCGGGATACATTTGGTTACGATATCCCAGAATCTACAAGGGCTGCAAGTATGCTTATGAAAACCTTTGGTACAGATGCTTTGCATGCTTATGATTTAATGGCTAAAGGTGCACAGAAAGGCTTAGATTTTTCTGAGGAAATGCTGGATTCCATTACGGAATATGCCCCGCAATTTGCCAAAGCCGGATTATCTGCAGAGCAGATGTTTAACATCATGGCATCCGGTTACGAAGCAGGAGCATGGAATCTGGATAAAGTAGGAGATGCGGTAAAAGAGTTAAATATCCGCTTGGTAGATGGTTCTAAAACAACTGCAGAAGGCTTGGAAATGATTGGGCTCAATGCAGATGAAGTGGCAAAAAAAATGTCCGAAGGAGGAGACGTTGCCACAGAAACCTATAAGCAAGTAGTAAAAGGACTTGCTGAAATGGATGATAAACAGGCTCAGAACATTGCTGGTGTAAATCTCTTTGGGACCATGTGGGAAGACCTTGGACCAGGAGTGGTAGAACAGCTTGCTGTGATGGAGGGTGCTTATGATAATGTAAAAGGCACCATGGAGGAAATCAATCAGGTAAAGTATGATGATGCCGGAAGTGCCCTTGAGGCACTAAAACGAAAGGCAGAAGTATCTTTGCTTCTTCCTATATCGGAAAATATTATGCCGGCCATTTCAGGGGCAACAGAGGCGGCCATTGGATATATAGATAAGCTGGCAAATGCTTATGAATCTGAAGGTGTGCATGGGCTTGTTGAAGAGGCTGGGGAAATCTTTGCTGATATTGCCACAAACGCTGCAGAACAGGCACCGGAAATGGTAGAAGTAGCAGTAAGTTTTGTAGATAATGCAGTACAGGGAATAAAGAAAAACAGAAAAAAACTTGCAGATGCAGGGATAGAACTCACCAAAACCCTATGCAGTGCAGCGGTAAAACTGCTTCCAAAGGAACTGCAGGAACCTGTAGAAGATGCTATGGATGATTTAGTGGATAGCATTACAGGCGGAGGAATCCGAAATGGCGTAAAAACCTTTTCTAATATTTTTAAAAATGGTTTTGAAGTAGTGACAAAGATAACCAAAACCGTACTACCTCCGTTTATAAAAATCGTAGATAAAGCTGCAGATAATCTGGATGTGATTGCAATAGCCGCAACATCTGCTTTTGCAACGTTCAAAAGCTATAAAGTAGTGACAGAAACAAACAGTGTGCTCAATAAAGGAGTAAAGGCGTGGAAAGCGGCTTCGGATGCAGTGGATGTGTTTAGTGCAGCTCAACTGGTTGCAATGGAATCGGGTATCAAATCTAATGCGACCATGACAGCAGGGCAGACGCTGGTTGGGTTGCTAACAGGTAAAATTACACTGGCAACTGCCGCACAGACTGCCTGGAATGCGATTTTGTCTGCCAATCCAATAGGGCTTGTAATTACAGCAGTGGGAGCTTTGGCGGCTGGATTAGTAGTGTATAAGCTGGCTACAGATGATTCTAAAGAATCTCAATACGCATTGACGGAAGAGCAAAAGAAAGCCAATGAAGAAATTCATAAGCAGTATAAGGCTTATAAGGAATTGGATTCTGCAAGAAAAGAAGCTATGGAAAGTGTTAATGCAGAATATGGCTATCTTACAGAGTTAAATAACGAGCTTAAAAGTTTAGTCGATTCCAACGGACAGGTAAGAGATGGATATGAGGACAGAGCAAACTTTATTATTAATCAGCTTTCGGAATCACTTGACATTGAAAAAGAAAAAATATGGGAAATTATTCAGGCAAATGGTGATTTAGGGACTTCTATAGAAGAGGTTATCGGAAAGAAAAAAGCAGAAGCTCTTCTTACGGCAAATGAAGAAGCCTATACAGATGCAATAAAAAACAGAGCAGATGCGTTAAAGAAATACACAGACCAGACAGTAGAATTTGAAACTGCACAGAAAAACTATAACAGTACCCAAGAAGCTGCCAACAAGGTAATGGATGAATATTATTCATTGCTACAAACGTCTCCAGATGCAGCAAATGCGTATTTATTAGCAAGTCAAAGTATTTTAAAGGAAGCAGATGAGGCAGAAACAGCATTTGAAGAGCAAAAGAAAGAATTAAAAGAAGCAGAGGAAGCTTATGTTGGATATAATGCTACTATTCAGAACTATGAGGGACTGTCTAGCGCAATTCTTTCTGGTGAAGCCGATAAAATAGAAGATGCAATGCAAAATATCCAGAATAGCTTTATTACAGCTGAAACAGGGACAGAAAAAAGCCTTAAAAAACAAGTTAAAAACATGGAAGACAACTATAAGGCACTGGAAAAAGCTGTAAAAGATGGAACACCCGGAGTTACGCAGGGAATGGTAGATTCTGCAAAACAGATGGTGGAAAAATCTAAAACAGAGTTAGATAAATTCCAGAAAAAAGCAAAAGAATCCACTCAAAAAGCTGGGGAAAATGCTGCAAAAGGTTTTTCAGAAAAAGAACCTAATATAGTAAATGCTGTTGAAAAAGCGGCCGTATCTGCTAAAAATATTTTAGATTCTAAAAAAGGAGAGTTTAAAAAAAGTGGCGAAGATACAGGAGGAGCCGTAGACCAAGGATTGTCTAGCAAAAAAAAAGATATAGATAAGACTTCAAAAGAAATTGCAGATTCGTCCAACATATTGCTTGGAAGTGCAGATACGAAAGGGACCGGCAGCAGGAAATCAAAAGAATACGATTTGGGGGTTGGAAGCAATAAAAGTAGCATAGACCTTACTTCAAAAGCAATTGCTAATTCTTCTGATACGTTACTTGGAAGTATGAACACAAGAGCAACGGGGGCAAATAAAAGCTCAGAATATAACAGTGGACTTGGAAGCAACAGAGGAGCAATAGATTCCACTTCCAGAGGATTGGCTAATACAGCAAATAGCGGAATGGGAGCTGCAAATACAAGAAATACGGGGCGTGGGCTTGGCTCAGAATATACGGCAGGTATCGGAGAGAAAGCGAGTTCGGCAAGAAGAGAAGGACAGAGCCTTGCCAGCAATGCAGAAGGACGTTATGGAATGCGTTCTGTGAGCGCCTATTCTGCCGGAAGAGCTTTTGGTTCTGGATTTGAAGGGGGATTAAGGAGTGCAATTCAAACAGCAGTCAGTACGGCAGCTAGTTTGGCAAGACAAGCGTTATCTATAGTAAAAAGTACATTGGGCATCCATTCACCATCAAGAGAAACAAGGAAATTAGGTGGATATTTTGGACAAGGGTTTGAGCTTGGAGTTAAAGATGAAACCAAAAATGCCGTAAAAGTGGTTGGCGATTTTGCCAGAAACGCAACAGAAGCCATGAAAATTCCAGATTTTTCATTTGGAATAGATGATACAGAAGTGCAGAATGCCATGAAAATTATGGATGATGCAGTTGTAAGGCAAAAAAGCCATCTGGGAAGAGTAGCATTTGCTCTTGGAACCGAAGAACATGAAAAAAGAAGCAATGGCAGATTATCAAAAAAGGAAATCCATGACATTGGAAAAGCAATCGCAAATGTTGTAAATGACCATATGGAAGACTTAAAAATCGTGTACCACGACAGGGAACTTGGAAGAGTGATAAGGGAGGTTTCAAAATGAGAATTTACTATGAAACTGGAAAAGGAAAGAAAAAAATCTATCTGGACCAGTCCCCTTACTGGATGCAGACAGGAGACTTTCTAGACTATCTCTGGGAGTATGAGTTGTCTGGAAAACGTGTTGGGAAACTGCACAAAACTGTACAGGAAAAAGAATTTACCATAACTGTTTTTGGGAATACGGAGGAGCAGTACGCAAAGAATCTTAACCTTCTGCATGAGGCTCTTGAGAAAGATATCTTAGAAAATACCCCAGGCAGGTTCTACTTTGGAGAGTACTACTTGCCTTGTTACATTTTTTCCAGCGAAAAGGCAGAATGGGAGGGTTTTTCTTATTCCATGGATAATACCTTCCGGTTAATACAAACAGACCCATCCTGGATAAAAGAAACCTTCTACCAGTTCCGCCCGCAGCAGATTCCAGTAAAAGAACCGGACGTTCAGTACCCTGTGATATCCGGCGGGACCTACAGCAAAAAAGCGCTTGAGAACCAGGCGGTACTGGGGGAATTCCCTTTTGATTTTGCAAGACCATCCAACATTAAGATTACATATCCTATGTTCGACTTCCCGTTTGATTTTGCTGCTACCAGCTACGGAAGAAGAACCATAGAGAATCCGTCTTTTGCAGACAGCAACTTTATCCTTACCATCTACGGATTTGCAGACAATCCAAGCGTTATGATTAATGGGCATCCATATACCGTATATGCCACAATTTACGAAGGGGAACGTCTGGTAATTAATAGTGTGGACAGAACTATTTTAAAGATTGGAAGACTGGGGGAAGTGAGCAACCTGTACAATTCCAGAGAAAAAGTGATATCCGTATTCCGGAAAATCCAGCCAGGAGCACAAGTAGTAACCTGGCCGGGAAGCTACGGGATAGACCTTACACTACTGGACGAAAGGAGCGAACCAAAGTGGAGTTTCTGATTTGCGATAAAAATAAGATGGAACTGGGAGAAATTCCGGACAATATTACGATAGATTTTGATATCGGGGACACGAATGATGCAGAAATGACGTGCGAAAGAGGTTTCTTGGATTTCGGAATGTACCTGATCTGCCCCGGGACAGAGTACGGTGCATTGATTGAGGAGCTTGATTCCTGGACGAATGACAGCAAGGAGACTTGGACAGGAAACTCCTTCCGCAGATTCTTACAGGAGATTGTGATAGAACCACCTGCAGGGGAGGATTATCGCATCGTATCTGGGGATGCTCACGATATCATGAGAGAGATTCTCGGGGATGCTTATGACCGGTTTTTTGCTATTCCGGACAGTCCTAGCGGATGTAAGGTGGAAAACTATAAATTTGACCGCTACACAGACGCATTAACAGGATTTACTAAGATGCTGGCGAAGGAAAATGCAAGAATTAATATCGAGATAAAGCAAGGAGGCCCGAATAAGCCTTTTTTTGTTGTTCTATCTGCTGTCCCGACTCAAAATCTGTCGGAAGAAATCGAGTTTTCCCAGGATAGCAAGATATCTATTAACCTGCGGGAATCCAGACGTGGGATTAACCACCTTATCTGTCTTGGTAAAGGGGATCTAAAAGACCGCCAGGTAGTCCATCTATATGCACAGTTGGATGGAAGCATCTTGCAGGACAAGAAATATTATACCGGCTTACAGGAGCGTACAGAGACGTATGATTACGGTAATGCGGAAAGCGTTGAGGAGCTGATATCAAATGGGGAGAAACGATTGCGAGAACGCATGAGTTCTAAATCTATGAAGATGAAGGTACAAGGGATTAATGTAGAAATTGGAGACATTGTTGCAGGAAGAGACTATGAAACTGGTCTTTATCTGCAAAAACCGGTAGTACAAAAGATTGTAAATGTAGAAAATGGAATAATAACCATAGAGCATAAAGTGGAAGGAGAAGAATAGATGGCTATTGAATTAGTAACCGCATACAAGGGCAAAGACCACGTCACTGCCGAACAGTGGGCGGATTTTAACCGTGGCATTTATGGAGATGCAGCCATTCTCCCGGTAGGGAATAAGATGGAAACGGCAATCCAGACGGCGAACCAGATCACCGTCAAAGATGGTGTAGCTGTAATCGATGGCAGACAAGTATATATCGGATATGGAGAATCCGAAAATATTGCTATCCAGTCTGGCACACAGGGAAAACTAAGAAGAGATATCGTAGTGCTGGAATACAAGGAAGAAGAAGTATCAGGCGTGGAAACGGTACAGTTTAAAGTAATTACGGGGACACCAGCGGACTCTGATGCGAAAGACCCGTCTGTACAGGATATGGACATCCGAACTGGCGTGACAGTGTCGCAGAAGCCATTCTGCCGGGTGCGCTTAAATGGAACGGCCATAGAAGGTGTTGACGCCCTGGTGCAGGTTAAAGAATTTAAGCCGCATGCTTTTGCGGCGCCAGTGAATAACCTGGCCGGAACAAATCCAGATTTGGCATTGGCGGCACCACAGGGGAGGGAATTAAAAAAACAAGTTGATGCGCTAAACTCCGCTTTAACGAACGGTAAAATATATAATGCAGGGGACTATGATGCAAATATATTAACATACGCAGAAACCCTTCGAGATAATTCGTTTACTATAATTCGATATCGTGGATATAGCAGCACTGGCGAATCTATTAATGCAGCCCCCACAAATGCATCAGGGGCAGCAATTATTATTAGGACCTCCATTAATTACATGGCAATTATAGCTATTCCATTCGATAACACAGGTGTATATAGCCGTGTTAAAGATAATGGAACGTGGAAAGCTTGGACACACTAAATTAAATTTAACTCATAAATATTAGTAACGTAATGGCAATTTCCCCTTCGTACGGTGTGCCGGATAAATTACTACATTTTATAGTTGCGATATTTTTAGATACATTCGCGCTCGTTATTACCGCTGCACTTGCGGACTTTAATTGAGCAATAACGTCACCAGCCGTTTTTTGGTACGCCGAAGATATGGTATTGAGATTTACGGTTGCTGCTCCACCTACGAATTTAAGTGTTTGGTCGGTTACTATAAGTGTTGTATTTTTATCGGAACCTAAAACGATTTTATTCATTAAAGTGGAGTTTTGTGAATTGGATTTTGCGGACAAACAACCATTTACCAAAAAAAGTAACTTAAAATTGCAATTTAAAAGAAAGGAAAAAAACTATGGAAAAAATTGTATTAAAAGATAATACAGAAATCGAAATTTTACCAGGAGCAAGCCTGGGAGAAACCACAGTAATTGTACCGGATTTTGCAGATTTAAAAACAGTAGCAGAAGCCCTTACAAAGGAAGGGAACCTGGATACCGTGCAGTACAAAAGCGAAGAACAGGTAACCGGAGAATGCAAGGATATGAAATTAGAAATACCACTGTTCCGGGAAGTGGGTTATACAGATGATAAGAAAGTAGTAGCAACCTTTACAATCCGGGAGAAAACCGAAATAGAGAAACGTCTGGACAAATTAGAAAAGGGACAGGCTGTGCAGGATGGGGCAATCTTGGAACTGGCCGGAGTAGTAGGAGGGAACGCTTAATGGTAGAATTCTATGTTATGAAAATAAAGGATGGAACTATTACAATAGACGAGGTTTCAGATATGTGGAAAAAGAAAGTACAGGCACGATTATAAGATACGAAAGAAGGTGCAAAGATGATAATTGCTAATCTTGACAAAGGCAGCACCCGGGAAGATGTATTTCGGATATATCAGTACGATTACGGCCAGGTTCTCCGTATCCAGGGTCTCACCCTTCCAACTGCAGTAGAGGTACATTTCTCTTTGCAGAATACAGGCGGAGAAACAACTACTCGTATCGGTGTCACGAAAGATGGAGTGACAGATGTAGTAATTCCAGATAGCTTTCTGGAAAACGGATATACTACACGGAATTATGAAATCTATGCGTTTGTGTACCTCAGAGACGAGACGAGTGGACAGACCGAGTACAAGATTACACTACATATTATTTCCAGGCCAAAGCCGGAAGCGTTTGACCGCCCAGAGGATGCGGAATTATTCCGGGAAGCAATCAAAGCAGTAAATGAATCCGCAGCACGTTCCGCAGAATCCGAGAAGCAGGCAGAGGGCTGGGCACATGGAAGAGAGGACTTGCCGGAAAGAGCACAGGATAATGCCATGTACTATGCCGGGAAGACCGAAAAGGATGCAGAAAAGACCGCAACAGACAGAAAAGAAGTCAAAAGACTTGTAGAATCTGTATCCGGGATAGGTGAACAGGTAGAAAAGGTAGAGGGTCTTATGAAACAGGCACAGACATCCGCTACAAATGCAGCTCTGTCGGAACAGGCTGCAAAAGAATCTGAGAACAATGCTGCACAGGCAAGGGCAGGAGCAGAAGCAGCAGAGGACAATGCAGAACTGGCAGCACAGAAGGTAGAACAGGATAAGGCTATCGTAGAGCAGGCAAAGAACATTGTGAAACAGATGGGGCAGGAAGTCTTAGACAATAAGAATCTTGTAGATGAGGCGGCACAGGATTTTGATTTAAAGGCACAGCAAGCCCTTGCAGATGTGAACAACGCTGGACAGGCACAGACAGAGCGTGTGCAAACTGCCGGAAATGATGCTGTAGAATCTGTTAAGGCAGCACAGGGTACAGCTACAAGGGCGGTAGAAACAGCAAAGACCGAAGCAATCAAAGCGGTACAGGAAGAGGGAACAACCCAGGCCGGGAATGTCTCCGCAGAGGGAGAAAAACAGGCACAGGCAGTACAGACAGCCGCACAGGAAATTATTGCAGACAGGGAGCAGATACAAGAAAATAAAACGGGCATTGCTAAACTAAAGGAAGATATAGTTGGACTGGATAACAGGAAAGCAGATGCAATCGTAGAAACTGCAAGTGGAACACCACTTGACGTAACCGACAGTGCGAAGTTGCCGATTCAGAATCTAAGAGTATTCGGTAAGAGTGAGCAGAACGGTGTTCCGTCACTGGATGCACCGATTCCAATTGTGAATGTCGGAGAGAAAGGGAATGTTGATATCAAGATTAATACAGGGAATTTGTTTGATATCAATGCTGTAAAAAAATATGAGGTTGATAATACAACTTTATCCTTGTCGGTATCTGGTAATAAAATTATATTTAACAGTAAGATTTCTACTGGAAAAGAAGCGATAGTTAATATTATAAATAAACCAGACGATATGCTGAGACTTTTACCTGGCAAATATACGTTATCTTATAATAGTAACAAACCTTTTGGTGTTACAAATGGAACAGATACAGTAGAAATGTTCGTTTGCATACACAATAATGGTAGTACACGTTTTCACTCTACTGGAAATAAAAATTGGACACAATTCGAAATAAAAGAAGGAGATAGAATATATTTAAGATTTGACATAAACAAAAGCGGACAAAGTGCAGAGTTTTATGACATTATGTTAAATCATGGAGAAAGCGTATTGCCTTATGAATCGTATTTTAACCAGTCGCTCACTCTTTCCACTCCAAACGGCTTGCCAGGAATCAAAGTGGAATTAGATGGAAACTATACAGATAGCACAGGACAACAGTGGGTAACAGATGAGATTGATTTAGAACGTGGAAAGTATATACAAAGAGTAAAAAAGCTAAAACCTCTTAAACAGGTTGTATTTAACAAAAGAGATGAAAATGGCAGATGTTCAGTATTTGACATAGGAATATTCAGAGAAATATTTAAGGGAGGCAATATTCCTGCTATTTCTTCTATTGCAAAATGGAGCACTTTGGGAAATAAGGAAGATAATACATTTGCTTTAGCAGCTGACGGAATATATTATAAGGATTCAACTAAAACACTGGAAGAAGTCAACACTTTATTTGAAAAAATAGGGACTAATTTTGAAGTATGCGGAGTGCTTGAGACGTCAGTAGAACATGACCTTGCACTGGAAACTATTTCTTCTTTTAAATCCTTACACACTAACTACCCTACGACCTCTGTATCTAACAATGGAGATGCAGAAATGGAACTTACATACATTGCAGACACAAAGAAATACATAGACAAGAAATTTGAAGAGCTTAATCAAGCAATCGTGAACACACAGATTGCATTATTATAAGAAAGGAAGATGTTTATGTACGAAATTTTTAAAAATGTAATTAATTCTAAAGAATACTCTTTAGAGGATATCTTAAAGAAAATTGATACAAAGTGGGTGCAGAGTGAAATTACAGATGAGCAGAGAGATGAGCTTATTACACTAGCTCAGGCAAATGCTAATCCAGAAAATTCAAACGCCCCATTGCAGAAGCAGATTGAAGAACTCTCTAAAAAGCATATTGCACTGGAAGAAACAGTAACTACTTTAAGTTCTACAGTGCAGAAAATCAAGGAAACTGTAGAAAGTGGTGGTACGGTAGTTCCGGAACCAGAACCTCCAGTCACAGAAGAATGTCCTGCATGGGAACCTTATAATGGCATTCCACCTGTGAAATGGCAGACAGGCTCTAAATGTACGCATAACGGTAAGAAATGGGAGTCTATGGTAGATAACAATGTCTGGGAACCGGGAGCATTCGGTGTCGGAGCAGAAATCTGGAAAGAGATCATGCAGTAAACTAAAGGACAATATAGTTTAGCAAACAGGAAAGGAAAATACATATGGAAATACGTGCAAGACCTTAACGGGTCTTATTTTATTACAGAAAAAACAAAAGGAGATAGCATATGGACACACCTATTACCAGGGCGGAGCATGAGGAATTCCGCCGGAGAATGGAAGATGAACACAAGAGAATGAACCACAGGCTGGGTGATTTGGAAGAAACTGTCCGGCAGATTGGGGAACTGACTGCATCTGTGCAGAGCCTTGCCCAGTCTGTAGAGCAGATGGCACAGAGCCAGTCCAGGCAGGAAACCAGGCTGGAAGAGTTAGAAAGCAGAGACGGGGAAATGTGGAGAAAAGTCGTTGGATATGTCCTAACGGCAGTGATCAGCGTTACAGTCGGATTTATCTTTTCTCAGATTGGCATGTAAAGGAGGAAATGAGTATGTTTAAGAATTGCGTATTGAAAGTATCTGTAGATACAAAGAAATGGTTAAAAGCGGCAGGAATCCGTGCAGTTAAAACCATGGCACAGACAGCCGTTGCAGTGATTGGTACCGGGGCAGTCATTTCCGCGGTAGATTGGCAGATGGTGGTATCTAGTGCGGTAGTGGCAGGAGTGGTAAGCGTACTTACCAGTGTGGCAGGTATTCCAGAGGTTACGGAGGGCAAATAAAGCCCTCCATTTTGTTACGCCGGGAAGGCAGAAAGGAAGAAGAATATGAGTAATAGTTCTTTAGTGAATTACACAAAAATCAGTCCAAATCGGACAAGTCCGAGAAATCATAAAATTGACCGTATTACTATCCACCACATGGCAGGGGATTTATCTGTGGAAACATGCGGAAACGTCTTTGCTCCACCCAGTAGGCAGGCAAGCTCTAACTACGGAATTGGCTCAGATGGTAGAGTTGGTATGTATGTAGAGGAAAAAGACCGTAGCTGGTGTTCTTCCAGTGGTGCAAATGACCACCGGGCAGTTACAATCGAGGTTGCGGACGACAACAACAACCCTTGGCATTGTTCTGATGCTGCCATGAAAACATTGGTGGAGTTGTGTGCAGATATTTGCCGGAGAAATGGTATTGCTAAACTGGTTTACACCGGAGATACCAGCGGAAATCTGACCATGCACAAGTGGTTTGCTGCTACTGATTGCCCTGGTGCTTTCTTAGAGAACAGATTCCAGTGGATTGCGGATGAGGTCAATAAGAAATTAGGTATTTCTACCGCTCCTGCACCTGCTCCGAAACCACAGCCTGCACAGCCAGCCGGAAACCAGATTGTTAAAGATGGCCAGGTTCATGCACGCAATTTCGCATCCCCTGGGCTTATGGCAGATGGAATTCGTGGAGCCAATACAAAAAGAGCAGGAATTAGAGCTTTGCAGCAAGCAATGAACTTAGATTATCATGCAGGACTTGCCCTGGATGGAATCTGGGGTTCAAAATCAGAAAGGGCATTAGGAAGACATACTGTCCGCAGAGGAGAAACCCAGTATATGGTCACAGCCCTCCAGATTTTGCTTATGCTTAAAGGATACAATCCAAGCGGTTTAGAAAATCCAGGTATTTTCGGCTCTGGGACAGAAGCTGCCGTAAGAAAGTATCAGGCAGATCATAGACTTACCGTGGATGGAATTGCAGGATATAATACATTTAAGTCTCTGATTCAGTAAGAAAAATCCTCCCAGACTGGCAATCTGGGAGGAAAAAACAAGTTTTTTCATCTTCGGAATCGCTGAACCCTGCATAAAATAAGGGGATTTCATGCATTTGTTTGACTAAATTTTTGACTAAATTTTATGGGTTTTTTAGGGTATTTTTGAGGTTTTTTAAGGATTTTCCAAACAAACGTTCTAATACAAAAAAGTAACAAAAAAAGCCTGAAACCCTTGTAAATACTGGTGTTTCAAGCCTTTTAGGACTAAGCTGAAAAAGGGACTTGAACCCTCGACCCCTTCATTACGAGTGAAGTGCTCTACCAACTGAGCTATTTCAGCACTGCTTACAGTCATTAATTCTACTGGATTTTGTCACAAGTGTCAAGCAATTTTTTCATTTCTTTTAAAATTCAAAAATTCTTAAAAATTCCAAAATCAGAAAAGTATCAGAAATCAAAATTAGGTAAATACTGGATAGAAAAAGTCTGAAATATAGCCTGCTCCATTGACAGCAAAAAGCATTTGTGCCATTATATATCTTGGAATATCTTGGAAACATAAATGAATTTGGAAGCAATAAATATCAAAGAAGGAAAAAAGATGAGTGGAGAATTACTGGAATTAAAGAACATAAAGAAGAACTTTGGAGAGACAGACGTATTAAAAGGCATTACCCTGTCGATTCAAAAGGGAGAATTTCTCACTTTTTTGGGTGCCTCCGGATGTGGGAAAACCACCACCCTCAGAATTATTGCCGGACTGGAAGCCCCGGAAGAGGGACAGGTGCTTTTGGAGGGAAAAGATGTGACGGACTTGCCGCCAAACAGGAGAGATATCAATACCGTGTTTCAAAATTATGCGTTGTTCCCTCATATGAATGTGGAAGCAAACATCGGATACGGTCTGCGGATAAAAAAACGACCGAAAGCGGAAATTCGGGACAGAGTGAAGAATATGCTGGAATTAGTACAGCTGGAAGGGTATGAAAAACGTATGCCTGCTGAACTTTCCGGAGGACAGAAGCAGAGAGTGGCTATTGCAAGAGCGCTGATTAACAGTCCCAAACTGCTGCTGTTAGATGAGCCTTTAGGCGCATTGGACTTGAAGCTGCGCCGCACCATGCAGACAGAACTGAAAAGACTGCAGAAAAAGCTGGGTATTACATTTCTTTATATCACCCATGACCAGGAGGAAGCCATTAATATGTCAGACCGGATTGTGGTCATGCGGGAAGGCATGTTAGAGCAAATCGGGACACCGGATGAGATTTATAACCATCCCAAAACCGCTTACGTGGCAGATTTCGTGGGAAATGCCAATATTATAGAAGGAGTGGTAGAGGAAATCGGACAGGAGAAAATCCGGGTGCAGATACAGGGCCAGAGGATGGAAGCAGAGGCGGCAGAAGGTATGAAAGCCGGCGAAAAGGTGAAACTGGCTGTCCGAAGAGAAAATCTGCAGGTGTGTACAGAAGGCGAAAATGGCCTGGAAGCTGTTGTGACAGATAAGTCCTTTCAGGGAGGCCAGCTTCATGTTGCCCTACAGTTAAAAACCGGAGAAGAACTGGTGGCAAGCCGCTACGGTATGGATGCCCGGATTGTGCCAGGGCAGAAAGTACACGCAGTCTGGAAACCGGAGCATGCGGTGCCTGTAGATGGAAAACAGGAGGCAGAAGCATGAAAAAAAAGAAATCCTTCGGACTGTTTCTTACAGTGCTGCCCCTGTATTTCTTTACCCTTTGCTTTGTCCTGGGGCCGCTGCTTTACATGATTGCCCTCAGTTTTGCCACCAGAGGTGACGGTTCTTCTGTAGTCTGGAATTTTACTCTGGATAACTACAGGAAAATCGGAGAACCTGTCTATCTTCAAAGCTTTGTACAGTCCTTTCAGCTGGCTTTTACCAGCACAGGGTTGATTATCCTTCTGGGGTACCCCTTCGGATACTACATGGCAAAGCTCTCTCCCAAATGGAAAAAGCGTATGATGCTGCTGATTATGGTGCCTTTCTGGATCAGCTCCCTGATTCGCATGTATGGATGGATTATTATTTTACAGGCAAAAGGTGTTTTGAACAGAATTCTGATGAAATTGGGAATCCTGGAAGAACCTTTGAAAATCTTGTATTCCTATCCCGCCGTAGTTATCGGCATGATTTATGCCTTGCTGCCGTTTCTGGTGCTGGCCGTGTATTCCAGTGCAGAGAAAATGGACTGGTCACTGCTTGAGGCAGCCAGGGATTTGGGGGCAAATGGAATACAGGCATTTTTTACGGTTACGTTCAAACTGACTCTTCCGGGACTTCTGACGGGAATTATTCTGACCTTCATTCCTTCCATGGGGCTGTTTTTCATTGCAGACATTTTGGGAGGCAATAAAATTGTGCTGGTGGGAAGCGTGATACAGGATCAGCTGACCAGGGGCAGCAACTGGCCTTTTGCGGCAGCGCTGGCCGTGGTGCTTATGGTACTCACCTCCCTGATGATACTGGTATACAGAAAAGTTACCCATGTGAAAGATTTGGAGGGATTGTTTTGAAAAAGAAATGGAAATGGTCCAATCTGTACCTTGGTTTTATGCTTTTGCTGATGTATCTGCCTTTGGTGGTAGTGGTGGTCTTTTCTTTTAATGAATCCAGGCTGTCGGCAGAATTTACGGGATTTTCCCTGAACTGGTACAAGGTACTGGCAGCGGACAGAGATTTAAAAGAAGCGCTGGGAAACAGTATTATCCTGGGCGCATTGAGCTGTCTTAGTGCAGCCGTTATCGGAACCTTGGGAGCTGTGGGCATGGCAAGAGTCCGGTATCGGAGCAAAGGTATGATGGAATATCTTTCTACAGTGCCTATTATGATACCGGAAATTATTCTGGGTATGGTATTTCTGGTATTTTTTTCAATGCTGGAACTGCCCTTTGGTATGATAACGCTGGTGATTGCGCATACTACCTTCTGTATTCCCTATATTTTCATGATGGTAAAGGCACGTCTGGCAGGGTTGGACAAATCACTGGAAGAGGCGGCAAGGGACCTGGGAGCAGGATCGGTGCGGACATTTTTTGACATTACCGTACCGCTGATTGCTCCGGCGGTGTTATCCGGAAGTCTTTTGGCGTTTGCCATGTCGTTTGATGATGTGGTTATCAGTATTTTTGTCAATGGACCAAGACTGAATACTCTTCCTGTGAAGGTTTATGCCCAGTTAAAAACAGGAGTAACACCGGAAATCAACGCCTTATGTACCGTGATTCTGGTGGTCATTGTCCTGGTGCTTTGTATCTGGAATTTTGTCGGAAAATGGACCGGGAAACATAGAAAAAGTGAATAGAGAGAAAGGAATGGATACAACAATGAAAAAAAGAGTGTTAGCAATTCTTCTTTGCAGTATTATGGCAGGAAGCCTGCTGAGCGGCTGCGGTGGAGAAAAGGAGGAAAACAATAAGGAGTTGGTGCTCTATACATGGGAAGGACTCTTTCCACAGGAGGTTCTGGATGACTTTGAGAAAGAGAAAGGAATCCGTATTATCAATTCCAATTTTGACTCCAATGAAACGATGCTGGAGAAGGTACAGCAGTCAGATGGAAAAGATTATGATGTGGTTATTGGTGATGATTACATCATCGAACAGGTGGTCAAGAATGGTCTGGCAAAGGAACTGGATAAGTCAAAGCTGAGCAATTACGGGAACATCAATCCCCTGTATCAGGGCCAGTTTTACGACCCGGACAACAAATATACCATTCCCCATGGCGCGGGGATTCCTCTGATTGTGTATGACCCGGAGCAGGTGGACTTTGAGATAACAGGGTATGAAGATTTATGGAATTCCAAATTGGAAGACAAGATTGCCACCATTGCCAGTTATCGTGCAGTGGAAGGAATGGTGCTTCTGACTATGGGGAAAAGCATGAACGAAGAAGACCCCACAGTGATAAAGGAAGCAGGGGAAAAGCTGGTCAGTCTGGCTCCCAATATCCGTATGATTCAGGATACGAATACCCAGAATGCCCTGTTAAACGGAGAGGCCTCTGTGGCTATCTTATATACATCCCAGGTTATTGCTGCGTTACAGGAAAATCCGGATTTGAAGGTGGTTTATCCAAAGGAGGGACTGGGATTCGGAATTATGAACTTCTTTATTCCTAAAAACGCACCGGATACAGAGGAAGCTTATGAGTTTCTGAACTATATTCTGGAGCCGGAAGTGGCTGCAAAATGCTTTGACTTTGTGGGCTACTACTGTACAAATAAAGCAGCAGATGACCTGGTAAATCCGGATTTAGTGGTGCCGGATTCTGTAACAAAGGGAGAAATTATCCAGAATGTCAGTACAGAAGCAGAGGAAGTTTACAACCAGAACTGGACAGAATTTAAAGCTGCATGTGATTAATGCGGGAGGCAGAGTGTATGGAAAAGAAGGTAAAAATTACGATAGTGGGAATCGGCGGCGTCGGCGGATATTTAAGCGGTATGCTGGCAAAAACCTATGAAAATGTAACTCTGGTAGCCAGAGGAGAGCGAAAAAAATCTCTGGAAAAAGAAGGCATTCGTCTGCATAGCCAGTATCACGGAGAAATCACGGCCAGAGCGAAAAAAGTGGTGGAAAGCGGACAGGAGATACGGGAAGTACAGGATTTTATTTTTCTTTGTGTAAAGAATTATTCTCTGGAGGAAGTGTGCCGGGATTTGCAGTCCTGCATAGACGAACATACCGTCATTCTTCCTGTTATGAACGGGGCGGATACTGCAGAGCGGACAGAGAAATTCTTTGAAAAAGGAATTGTAGGAGAAGCCGTGATTTACATTACCGCATTCTTTAATCCGGATTATTCCATTACTCAGATTGGCAATTACGCGAAGATTTATGTGGGAAAAACCAATGCCAAAACCCAGGAAGCAGAAGGTGTAAAACGGGCCTGTGACTGTCTGAAAGAGGCTGGTGTGGACTGTCGATATGTGTTGGACAGCCAGGCGGCCGTATGGGAAAAATACATATTTAACTGCGCTTATAACGTGCTGACTGCCTATTACATGGAAATGACCGATACCCTGCAGACTTCTCCGGAAAAATGCAAAGAATTTAAAACCCTGTTGGAAGAAGCCTGTGCAGTTGCTTTGGCAAAGCAGATTTCCATCCGGGACGGCTATGTGGAAAGCGAATACAAGCGCTTTATGAGTCTGGACGCAGGCTCCACCAGTTCTCTGAAAAGAGATATGGAGGCAGGACGAAAAAATGAACTGGAGACCTTCAGCGGCTATCTGATAAAAGAGGCCAGGCGGCTTCAGATTCCTGTTCCTGTTTCAGAAAAAATGTATGAAAATCTGAAGGCAGAGTGAGAAAGAGGCCATATCTTAAAAAAATAAAAAATTATCGAAAAACGATAAAAACATATTGAAAAACAGTTCTAACTGTGGTATTCTGTGAAAAAGGAATCCCGGAGAGAACTGTTTTTTTGTCCGGGAGAAAATCAGGAGGTTTGATTATGAACTGGAATCAGGATAAAAGTTTAAAGCTGACCAGAATCAGTATTGGTATTTTTACAGCCATACTGATGGGGATGTGTGCAGGGGCTCCGTGGCTGTACCGCATTTTTATCGAATTGCGAGCGCCATTTTTAGAGGGGAAACTGTACTGGCTTTTGGCTACTAATTATGCGATGGCAGTTCCTGTGGCAGCGGCACTGTATCAGATGAATCGTCTGCTGTCTAATATCAGCCGTGATGAGGTGTTTGTTGCAGAGAATACCAGATGTCTCCGTATTCTTTCCTGGTGCTGTCTGGCGGCAGGAGTGATTTTTGGTATCAGCGGCTTTTATTACATAGCGTTTTGGGCTTTGTGTGTGGCAGCCCTCTTCATGGCGCTGGTTCTTCGGGTGATAAAAAATGTGTTTGCCCAGGCAGAAAAGATAAAAGAAGAAAATGATTATACCATATAGAGAGGATGAGGAAAAATGCCTATTGTGGTGAATTTAGATGTGGTAATGGCTCAGAGAAAAATCAGTGCCGGAGACCTGGCAAAAGCCATTGACATTACGCCGGCGAATCTGTCCGTTCTGAAAAACGGTAAGGCAAAAGCCGTTCGTTTTACTACTTTGGAAGCCCTTTGCAAAGCGCTGGAGTGTCAGCCAGGAGATATTCTGGAGTACGTGTCAGAAGAATAAAAAACTCCGCCTGAAGCGGGAGATTTCAAAACAGAAAAGAGGTTTGGATATGGAAAATCAAGAAAAGGCAAGTGCAGAAATGAGCTTGGCTTATGAAAGTGCACCCATTTTTAAGAAAACAGAGAGTGATAAATGGGACCGGTGTTTCGCGGTTTTATATCTGCTTTTAGGCTATGGTTTATGGAAAATATTTGAGTTTGACGAGGTTCCTTTTCTGGGACAGACAGAAAACGGATTTCAGTTAAAGGTAGCGGGATTTACCCTGTTTTATCTGGCTGTGCTGTGGAGTTACAGTCATTTAAAAGGTTTGAAGGTAACGAAAGAAAAGATATTCTGGACTGTGATTTTGCTCTGTGTTGGTGTATCCTATGGCTTTTACAGCATTATTCCAGTTGCCCAGTTTCTGTTGTGGTTTGTAGCTGCAGCTTACGGAACGTTGTCTGTTATGGATGGGCTTCTGGTAGGAAAAAGAACATCTTCCTGGGTACTTTTAGACCTTTGGCATGGATTATTTTCTCTTCCTGTATTAAATTTTTTCTGTCAGATACGGGTTGCTTTTCAGATATACAAAGGAAAGAAGGAGAAGAAAGAAGGGCAGAAAATCTTCCTGGGAATTGTCTGTGCCATTCCGGTTTTGGCTATTATTCTTCCGGCCTTATCCAGTGCAGATAAAGAATTTGCAAGTCTTATTGACCTTGTTTTTTCACGGATAACCATAGGTGGAGGGCTGATGAGCAACCTGCTTTGTCTCATAATGTCTCTGATTTTTGGAGGTTTGATGTTCGGCGTTTCTTATGGCAGTGTGTATCGGAGACATATTGACGCAAGTGTCTGCGAAGAGTGGGAAGAAGAGTCCGGGGAAGGGTTTCATATGATTCCGGATACCAGTATTTACACCTTTGCAATGATAATTTCACTGGTGTATGTACTCTTTATGATAATCCAGGGACAGTATCTGTTTTCTGCATGTCTGGGAATTCTCCCGGAAAATTTGACTTATGCACAGTATGCAAGACAGGGATTCTTTGAACTATGTGGTGTGGCTGCTTTGAACGTGTGCCTGCTCCTGTTTATGAACGGCTGCTCCAGGACTATACGCAGAGAAAACCACCGGCTTCGCATCCTGAACATTGTTTTTTCTCTGCTGACCCTGCTGCTTTTAGTGACCGCTATGAGCAGAATGGGAATGTATATTTATGTTTATGGATTTACTGTAAAAAGAATCCTTACCAGTATCTTTATGATATGGCTTTTCCTGGTGTTTTCCGGGGCGGTACTGTTTGCTGCTCTGTGTGTATTGCCGTTAAACCTGCTATTGTAAAAGATTTTTTAGAAAAAATTAAGAAAAGAATTCCTTGAAATTTTAAAGTCGAAAATGATACAATTATAAGGTAAAAAGAAAAACAAGGAGAATTTTTATGACAGAAATTAAAAAGCAGAAAGCAAGCGAAAAAATCCGCTATTATAAAAATGAAAACGGACCTGAAATCGGTGTTACACAACAGCAGGTTATCTGCGAAGACGGACTGTATTTCAGAGATATAAACGGAGACGGAAAATTAAATACCTATAAAGACTGGAGAAAATCCCCAAAGGAAAGAGCCAAAGCCCTGGCCGCAGAGTTGTCTGTGGACGAAAAAATCGGTCAGCTGTTTTTGAGTTCCTGGAAAATGGGAATTGAGCAGGAAGATAAAGAATTTGTAGACGAAACCGGACTGTTAGATGAAAAACCGGTGGAAAAGGGAAGCTCTATTTTTGCTGTCAATTCTACTGTAGGAACTACAGAAACCATCAAAGACTGGAAAGTTCGGCACTTTATTTTAAGAGGAAATCCGAAGCCGGACGAACTGGCAGACTGGATTAATGAGATGAACAGCGTGGCAGAGGAGGGCGAGCATTTCCTGCCAGTCCTGGTTATTTCCAACTCCAGAAATGAAAACGGTGAGGTGGTTTTCGGTATGAATGATGCTTCCGGTGTCTTTGCAGCATGGCCGGGAACTCTGGGAATTGCAGCTGCCGTAAAAGGTGCAGGTGCAGAACTCATTGACGATTTTGCGTCCTGTATCCGAAGAGAGTGGGATGCAGTTGGTATGAAGAAAGGCTATATGTACATGGCAGACTGTATGACAGACCCCAGATGGCAGAGAACTTACGGAACCTTCGGGGAAGATTCCCAGCTTATCAGTGAGATTCTGGAGCGTCTGATTCCCGGTGTACAGGGAAGTGAAGAGGGCGTAACAGCAGACGGCGTTGCCATGACTGTCAAGCATTTTCCGGGCGGAAGTGCCAGAGAAAACGGCTTTGACCCTCATTATAAACAGGGGCAGTGGAATGTTTACCAGACAGAAAACAGCCTGGAAACCTACCACATTCCGCCTTTTAAAACAGCCATTGCAAAGAATACTTCTTCCATTATGCCTTATTATGCAAAGCCGGCAAAGGAGAAGAGTCAGAAGCAGTATGATTTAGAAGGAAATCCCATTGAATGGAAACCTGTAGGCTTTGCTTTTAATGACTTTTTTATCAATAAAATGCTGCGTGAACAGATGGGATTTAAGGGATATATTAACAGCGATTCCGGTATCATGCAGATGATGGCCTGGGGTGTGGAAGAACTGGAAATCTGTGAGAGAGCAGCTCTGGCCGTTAATGCCGGTGTGGATATTATCAGCGGTTCTTATGACCTGGAAGATGCCAAAGAGGCTTACAGAAGATGGAAAGAAGGCTACTATACCGTACAGGGACATAAAGTTCCGGAAGGCTATACGGCAGAACAGATTACCCTCTCCGAGGAAGCGCTTACAAGGGCAGTAGAACGTACTTTAATTGAAAAATTTCAACTGGGATTGTTTGAAAATCCATACAGAAATCCGGAAGAAGCAGTGAAAATCGTAGGCAACCCAGAAGACTGGACACACGCACAGCAGGTACACCGTCAGTCCGTGGTACTGTTGAAAAACGACGGTATACTTCCTTTGACTGAAGAGAAAGTATCCGGTAAAAAGGTTTATGCAAGATGTTTTAACAAGACAGAAGAAAATGCACAAAAAGCAACAGAGGAACTGAAAAAACAGCTGCAGGCAGAGACCTCTCTTACGCTGACTGAAAATCCCGAAGAAGCAGATTTGGCTCTTTTGTTTGTATCTCCAAGTTCAGGTGAATACTTCAACGCAACACCGGGATATCTGGAATTGGATATCTGTGACGGAAAGGAAGTCTGTGATGTAGATGAAGAGGGCAGACCTGCCAAAACCACACACTTGGAAACCACGCTTTCCGGCGCGAGAGAACTGGCGGAAATTGCGGAAGCAGTACACAAAAATAAGGGAAAAGTGGTAACCAATATTAACTTTACGCTGGCCTGGATGGTAGGCAATGCAGAGCCGTATGCAGATGCACTTCTGGCTGGCTTTGATACCTATCCAAGTGCTGTTCTGGATGTGATTTTCGGCAGATTTGCGCCAGTAGGAAAGATGCCCATGACCCTTCCGAAAGATGACAGTGTCATTGCCGTAAATGCAGAAGGCGTATGCATTTCACCTAATGATGTGCCGGGATATGACAAGGATAAATATATGCCGGAGTCCATGAAAGACGAAAACGGTAAAGCTTATGCATACAGAGATGCTGCCGGAAATTATTATGAGCTGAACTTTGGACTTAGCTATAAATAAGAGTTATGGCAGGTATCACAAAGGAAGCGTGCAGAAAAAAATTGCCAAAAACAGGTTGACAAAATAGAAAAAGCGACATAGAATAAGACCAACAAAAGCGAAACCGATGAGAAAGAAGAGTAGGTTTGAAAGGAAATCACAGAGAGCGGCAGATGGTGGGATTGCCGTATGGACTTTGAAGCTGAATGGCCTTTCGAGGGCGGCCCGAAATGAAAAAAGTAGGCGTCGTCGGGAACCGAACCCGTTATCAATCAGGAGCATATGTCAGTATGTGAGAAAGTGGACATTTCGTCAAATTGAGTGGTACCGCGATAATAATGTATGTTATTACCGTCTCAAGTTTTTTATGAACTTGAGGCGGTTTTTTTGTCTCACAGAAAATGATGGATGGCTTTTGAGAAAAATGAAAAGGAGACAGGAAAAATGAAGAAAAAAGTATTGGCAATGGTATTGGTTATGGGGATGGCAGCAGGTGTTTTGACAGGTTGCGGCACAGCAAAGGACGTATCCGCAGACAACGGTAAGTATGCTATTGGAATTTCACAGTTTGCAGAGCATGGTTCTCTGGATAACTGCCGGGAAGGCTTTATAGAAGGACTGAAAGAAGAGGGACTGGAGGAAGGAAAAAATCTGGAAATTAAGGTGAGCAATGCAGATGCAGATACAGCAACAGCAGCACAGATAGCAGACAACTTTGTATCCGAAGATATGGATTTGATTTGTGCCATTGCTACTCCAAGTGCACAGGCGGCTTACAATTCTGCGGTAAATACAGAAATTCCGGTGGTGTATACAGCAGTAACAAATCCGGAAGAAGCGGAACTTGCAACAGAAGATAAAATGCCGGTAGGTGCGGTGACGGGAACCAGTGACCAGCTTCCCGTAGAAGCACAGCTGCAGATGATTCGCAAATTGCTGCCAAAAGCAAAAACCATTGGAATCCTGTATACCACCAGCGAAGCCAATTCCGCATACAGTATTAAGCAGTATGAAAAATACGCAGAAGATTACGGATTCACTATTGAAACAGCAGGAGTGACCAATACTTCGGAGGTATCTTTAGCAGCAGCGGGCCTTTTAGAAAAAGTAGATTGTCTGACCAATCTTACAGATAATACCGTAGTAAGCGCACTTCCCACAATTTTAAGTCAGGCAGAGGAAGCTAAAATTCCGGTATTCGGAAGCGAAATTGAACAGGTAAAGCTGGGGTGTCTGGCGGCAGAGGGTCTGGACTATGTCAATCTGGGAAAAGAAACCGGAAAAATGGCAGCGAAAATATTGAAAGGGGAAGCAAAAGCAGAAGAAATGGAATATGAACTTCTCACAGACAGCAGTCTGTACATCAATGAAAAGGCAGCCGAAAATCTCGGCATAGAGATTCCGGAAGACATGAAAAATGAGGCAACAGAAGTCTTTACGGAGATTACGGAAGAGTAATACAGGCAGGAGGAAGAACAATGGATTTCGCATTGAGTATTGTAGAGCAGGGATTGATTTACGGCATCCTGGCTTTGGGTGTATATATTACTTATAAAATTCTGGATTTTCCGGATTTGACTGTGGACGGCAGTTTCCCTCTGGGAGCAGCCGTGACAGCAGTTCTTTTAAAACAGGGAATTAATCCCTGTTTTACTCTGCCTCTTGCCTTTCTGGCGGGAGCAGCGGCGGGTGTCTGCACTGGTTTGATTCATGTGAAATGTAAGGTGAGGGATTTGCTTTCCGGAATCATTATGATGACCGCTCTTTATACCGTAAACCTCATGGTGGCAGGCGCCAATAATGTACCTCTATTTTCAAAATCTACGATTTTTAAAAACAATTTTTTTAAAGGAATTTTCGGTGGTACGGTACCCTCGTATTTCTCTCTGGTTTTGATTCTGGCTGTAGCGGCAGTGAGCAAAATCTGCCTGGATTTGTATCTGCAGACCAGGTCCGGATATCTGTTAAGGGCAGTGGGAGATAATGAACTTCTGGTTACTTCTTTAGCCAAGGATAAGGGGAATGTGAAGATACTGGGACTTGGGATTTCCAATGGGCTTGTGGCTTTAAGCGGCAGTGTATTCTGTCAGCAGCAGGGGGTGTTCGACATTTCTTCCGGCACAGGGGCTATGGTTATCGGACTTGCCAGTGTTATTGTGGGAACCAGCCTCTATAAGCTGTTAACCAGGCTTTTTGGGGGGAAGGGAAGTGACTTTTTCAAGATTACAACCTTTGTTTTTGCAGGCGCGGTTCTTTACAAAGCTTGCACCGGAATTGCGATTAAATACTTTGCGCCAAAGGCCATGAAGATGATTTCCGCAGTCTTTCTTCTGGCAGTTTTGATTTTTGTTCTGGTGTTGGAACGTTCGGAAAAGAAGAGGTGAGAAGATGCTTGAATTAAAGAATATTTACAAATATTACAATCCGGGAACTGTAAATGAAATGTGTTTGTTTGAAGACTTTCAGTTCATGGTTCAGAAGGGAGAATTTGTTTCTGTAGTAGGCAGCAACGGTTCCGGCAAGACTTCCATGCTGAATCTGATATGCGGCAGCATGCAGCCGGACAGAGGAGAAATTCTGATAAACAACAAGCCGGTTACAAAGATAAAAGAGTATAAGAGACTGGCTTCCATTGGGAGGGTTTATCAGAACCCGGCGCTTGGAACTTGTCCGGATATGACAATTCTGGAAAACATGTCTATGGCAGAACACAAAGGGAAAATCTTCGGACTGCAAAGAGGAACTAACAGAAAAAAAATCCCGGAATATCGGGAACAGCTTGCCCAGCTGGGGCTGGGACTGGAGGATAAAATGCAGGTGAAAGTAGGCGCATTGTCCGGTGGTCAGCGGCAGGCCTTGTCCCTTTTGATGTCCGTTATGACTCCGGTGGAATTTCTGATTCTGGACGAACATACAGCAGCGCTAGACCCTAAGACCGCAGACATTATCATGCAGTTGACAGACCGTATTGTGAAAGAGAAAAAGCTGACAGCCATTATGGTCACCCACAATCTGCGGTATGCGGCAGAATACGGGGACCGTCTGGTGATGATGCACCAGGGAAAAGCGGTTATGGATATGAAGGGTGAGAAAAAGCAGAAGGTTCAAATCGATGACATTCTGGGGAAATTTAATGAAATCAGCATCGAATGTGGCAACTAGAAATATGGGCTTGAAACCACCAATATATTGTGCTAACATAATATATGTTAACTAAATATAGTAGTGGAGGGCGAACTATGACAATCGAAGACTGGCTGGGACAGGAAAACCAGCTTGGAATGGATATCTGGACAAAGAAATACTGCAGCGAAGGAGAGGACTTTGAAGCCTGGATTCAGAGAATCAGCGGCGGCAATGAAGAAATCGGCCGGTATATCAAAGAGAAAAAGTTTTTGTTCGGGGGACGGATTTTATCCAACCGGGGGCTGAATAAACAGGGAAGAAAAGTGACCTATTCTAACTGTTATGTGATTGCACCGCCGGAAGATGAAATTGAAAGTATTTTTGAATGTGCTAAGAAACTGGCACGTACTTACAGCTATGGCGGCGGCTGTGGTGTGGATATTTCAAAACTCAGTCCCAGGGGGGCAAAGATTAATAATGCAGCGAAAGAAACCAGCGGAGCCGTGTCCTTTATGGAGTTGTATTCTCTGGTGACAGCGCTCATCGGACAGAATGGAAGACGCGGTGCGTTGATGATTTCCATTGACTGTTCCCATCCGGATGTGGCGGAATTTATTGAATTAAAGACGGATTTGGACAAGGTTACCAAGGCCAATATTTCCATTCGTATTCATGAGGATTTTATGGAAGCCGTGAAAAAGAATGAAGAATATCTTTTGCATTATACCAGAGAAACTACGGGAGAAGTCATTGAAAAACGGGTCAATGCAAGAGAACTTTTCCGCAGAATTACGGAAACAAACTGGGATTATGCAGAACCAGGAGCGCTGTTTTGGGACCGTATTACAGGCTGGAATCTTTTGAGCAATACAAAGGAGTTTTCTTATGCGGGAGTCAATCCCTGTGCAGAAGAACCTCTCCCGGCAGGAGGAAGCTGTCTTTTGGGCAGTGTAAACCTGGCGCAGTTTGTAGAGAATCCTTTTACGGACGAGGCATTTTTTGATTTTGATGGATTTAAACTCTGTGTACAGGCTTCTGTAAAGGCTTTAAACGAAGTGCTGGAAGAGGGGCTTCCCCTTCATCCCCTGCCGGAGCAGAGAGAAAGTGTGGCTCAGTGGAGACAGATAGGACTGGGTATCATGGGACTGGCAGATGCACTGATTAAGCTGGGGCTGACTTATGGAGAAGAGGATGCCGTAAAGATGTGCGACAAGATTGGCTTTGCCATGGCCGATACAGCCATTGCCGCTTCTGCAAAGCTGGCTAAAGAACAGGGAGCGTTTCCGCAATGTAAGGTGGAAGAGATTATGGAAACGCCTTATTTTCTTGCCAATACTACGGAAAAAACAAGAGAGCTGGTACGCAAACATGGCCTTAGAAATTCACAGCTTCTGACGATTGCACCTACGGGAACACTGTCTACCATGCTGGGAATTTCCGGAGGGATTGAACCGGTATATGCAAATTATTATGAGCGGAAAACAGAGTCGCTTCACGGCGCGGATGTATACTATAAAGTGTATACTAAAATTGTGGAAAGCTATATGAAAGAGCATAATCTTACAGATGACAAACAGCTTCCGGATTATTTTGTGACAGCCATGACTCTGGATTATCGTCAGCGTATTGATATGCAGTCCATATGGCAGCGGCACATTGACGCGTCTATTAGTTCTACGGTCAATGTACCGGAAAGCTTTACCGTAGAGGAGACAGAAAGCCTCTATATGTATGCCTTTGAACAGGGATTGAAAGGGATTACTATCTTCCGTGACGGCTGCAAGCGGATTGGTATTCTCAATACAAAAGAAACGAAAACCGTCACAGCCGGAGAAGGCTTAAAGCGTGGAGAGATTATTCTGGTAACGGATGATGTGGTAGGAAAGAAGCGAAAACTGATAACGGGCTGCGGCAGTCTGCATTGCATTGCCCTGTTTGACCCGCATACAGGAGCGCTTTTGGAAACGTATTTGAGCAAGGGTTCTACCGGAGGCTGCAATAACTTTATGGTAGGACTTTCCCGTATGATTTCTATCAGTGCAAGAGGCGGTATTGACATTGAAACGATTGTGGACCAGTTGAATTCCAGCGGTTCTTGTCCGTCTTATACGGCCCGCAGAGTGACCAGGAAGGATACCAGCAAGGGGGCCTGCTGCCCTATGGCTGTGGGGAATGCCCTTATGGATATGTATAGGGAAATGCAGGAAGAATTAAGCCAGAAGGGAGAGAAAAAAGATTCGGGAAAAGTAAAAAAAGCCCCGAAACCAAAGGCAGTTACCAAGCGGGAAGAGACCGATAAAATTTACTGTCCGGAATGTGGAGAGCCGCTTGTTTTTGAAGAGGGATGTAATATCTGCAAAAGCTGCGGCTGGAGCAAATGCCACTGATAATCCCGGACAAAGAAGGAGTAATGCATGAAATTACTGTTTAAACAAAAGATGTTTTCATGGTTGGACAGCTATGATATTTATAATGAGCAGGGTGAGGTTGTCTTTACTGTAAAGGGACAGCTTGACTGGGGACACTGTCTGAAAATATATGACAGCAGCGGCCAATATGCCGGTATGGTGAGAGAAAAAGTGCTGACTTTTCTGCCCAGGTTTGACCTCTATACAGGGGAAGACTTTATGGGGTCTGTGCAGAAGGAATTCACCTTTTTCAGACCGAAATACAACATTGATTTCATGGGATGGCGATAGAAGGAAATGCCATGGAATGGAACTATGAAATTCAGGACAGAAATGGGATGACCGTAGCGCTGATTGGAAAAGAAATTTTTCATTGGACAGATACTTATGTCATGGATATCGGGCAGCCAGAGGATGCTTTATATGTAGTGATGCTGGTGCTGGCCATTGACGCAGAAAAGTGTTCCAGACAGTCCTGACAGATACCGGGAGGAAAACTATGCGACTAGAAAAACTACAGAATTTACTGAAGGAAAAAGGCTTTCCGTATACTTATACAGAGGAAGACCAATGCGGAAGTGTTGATTTTGAATACAGAGGTGTGGCCTACCATGTGTGGGAGTTTTTTGATGAAGCCTGGGGCGCGGAAACCAATGTGAGAAACATAGGCAAGCACGAAGATTTATTCGGAGAATACGAGGAAGAAATCCTGGAAATTGTCCGTAAATGGAACTGAAATTTTCCTGAAAAATATTTTCAAACTTTCTCTTGACATTGACGCAGCGTCAACGGGTAAGATGACAGTACAGGGAGAAAGGAGAGAAAAAATATGGAGTACAGCATACGTCAGTTGGCAGCTCTTGCAGGAGTTTCCACCCGAACTCTGCGGTACTATGATGAAATTCATCTGTTAAAGCCGGCAAGGGTGAATGAAGCAGGATACCGCTATTACGGAGAAAAAGAGGTTGCGCTTTTGCAGCAGATTCTCTTTTACCGGGAACGGGATTTGGGGCTGGAGGTTATCAGTAAAATTCTGGCACAGCCCAATTTTGACATTGAGAGAGCTCTGTATGAGCATTTAAAGGCTTTGCAGAGGCAGCAGGCGCATATTTCTTCTCTGATTCAAACTGTAGAACTTACCATTGCGGATTTGAAAGGAGAAGGATATATGAGTGATGATATGAAATTCCAGGTATTTAAAGAGAAACTTGTGAAAGAACAGGAAAAAACATACGGCGAAGAGGCCCGGAACAAGTATGGAGATGAAGAAGTAGACGCGTCACAGCAGAAGATTCTGGGACTTTCCAAAGCAGATTATGAAAGATTTCAGGAATTGGAAGAGGAAGTTTTCCGTCAATTAAAGGCAGCTGTAAAAGCAGGTGTTTCCCCGGAAAGTGAAGAGGGAAAACGCATTGTTATGCTGCATAAAAACTGGCTGGGATATACCTGGAAAGAGTATTCGGCCCAAGCGCATAAAGGACTTGCAGCCATATATACGGCGGATTCCAGATTTCAGGAATACTACGACAGAGAGCAAAAAGGATGTGCAGAATTTCTGATAAAAGCGGTGGAATTCTGGGCAGGAAAATAAGAAAAGAGGGGACTGTTATGATGCCATGCAGCCCCCTCTTTTCTTATAACCGGCAGAATAGAATCTTCTGTCTATGTGTTTACAGAAAAACAAACAACTGTCTTGTCATATGTAAAAAGCTGTTGTATAATAACTGTCAAATGCTTTGGCAGGAGGATAAAAGAAGATGAAGTCCATAAAAGAAGAAATAGAACAATTAAAAAAAGAAAAAAATGCTGTGATATTGGCACATTATTATGTACCGGATGAAGTACAGGAGATTGCAGATTACATAGGAGATTCTTACTATTTAAGTAAAAAAGCAAAGGAAACAGAAGCAGAAATCATTGTGTTTGCAGGAGTTTCCTTTATGGGAGAAAGTGCGAAAATTTTGAATCCGTCAAAAACCGTGTTGATGCCGGATGGGGATGCAGACTGCCCCATGGCTCATATGGCGTCCGTGGAAAAAGTGCAGAAAATGAGAACAATTTACCAGGATTTGGCTGTGGTATGCTATATCAATTCCACAGCAGAACTAAAGACGGTTTCGGATGTCTGTGTGACCTCTTCTAATGCTGTAAAGATTGTAAAGGCTCTTCCAAACCGCAATATTTTCTTTATTCCGGATGGAAATCTGGCTGCTTATGTGGCAGAGCAGGTGCCGGAAAAAAACATTATTCCAAACGACGGATACTGTCCGGTACACAGGGAAATCACACCGCAGCTTTTGGAACAGGCAAAGAAAAAATATCCCCAGGCTGAGGTTCTTGTACATCCGGAATGTGTGCAGAAGGTGCTGCAGCAGGCGGATTTCATCGGCAGTACTTCGGAGATTATCAGTCATGCAGAACAGTCTTTTCAGAAGGAATTTATAATCGGTACAGAAGAGGGCGTTTTATATGAATTAAAGAAAAAATGTCCCGATAAAATTTTCCATTGTGTTATGGAAGGACAGTGTTGTTCTGATATGAAGAAGGTTACCTTAGAAAAGGTCAGAGACAGTCTGAAAAACGGAACGTATGAGATACAGTTACCGGAAGTGGTGAGTCAAAAGGCTTTAAAAGCGTTGGATACCATGTTGGAACTGGCAAAGTAAGGGGGAGCACAAATGGAAAAGATTCAGACAGACGCATTGATTGTGGGAACAGGCGCAAGTGGTCTTTTTGCAGCGCTTCATCTTCCTTTGGATATGCAGGTGCTGATGATTACAAAGGATGAAATTAAACACAGCGATTCTTATCTGGCTCAGGGGGGAATCTGCGTGTTGAGAGATGAAAATGACTATGACAGCTTTATGGAAGACACCTTAAAAGCAGGCCATTATGAGAACCGGAGAGAGTCTGTAGACATTATGATTCGCTCTTCCAGAGAGGTGATTGAAGAACTGTTGGAATATGGGGTGGAGTTTGCAACCAAAGACGGAAAACTGGATTATACCAGAGAGGGATGTCATTCAAAAGCCAGGATTCTCTTTCACGAAGATGTTACCGGAAAAGAGATAACGAGCAAACTTTTGCAGGCTGTACAGAAGCGTTCCAATATACGGATTCTGGACCATGTAACCATGCTGGATTTCATTGAAAAAGACAATTGCTGTCTGGGAATTATTGCAAGAACAGAGGAAGGGAAACATCTGGGAATCGAAGCAGGACAAACCATTCTGGCCAGCGGAGGCATTGGAGGTCTGTATCAGCATTCCACCAATTATCCTCATCTTACCGGAGATGCACTTGCCATAGCCATGCGCCATGGAGTAGAATTAGAACATATTGATTATATACAGATACATCCCACTACTTTGTATTCCACCCGCCCGGGCAGACGGTTTCTTATTTCTGAATCTGTGCGGGGAGAAGGGGCAAAACTGTACAATGCCAAAGGAGAACGGTTTGCCAATGAGGTATTGCCAAGAGACTTAATGACTGCAGCTATCCGCAGACAAATGGAAGAAGATGGGAAGCCTTATGTGTGGCTGGATATGACGGTTCTGGGCGAAAAAGTGATTTTGAATCACTTCCCTCATATCTATGAGAGGTGTCTGGAGGAAGGATATGATGTAACAAAAGACTGGATTCCCGTAGTGCCTGCCCAGCATTATTTTATGGGCGGTATTCGTGTGAATTCTGATAGCAAGACCACTATGGACAGGCTGTTTGCCGTAGGGGAAACCAGCTGCAATGGCGTACACGGAGCCAATCGTCTGGCAAGTAATTCTCTGCTGGAAAGCCTGGTGTTTGCCAAAAGAGCCGCCGGGAAAATACAGGAAGAGAGAAGTCAGAAAATATTTTTACAGGAGAGGGATTCTTCTGTATTTGAAGCTTTGTATCAGAAGGCAGAAAGGTGTATCAGCAGCCAGGAAGAAAGTCTGGCGGAGACATATAAGCGGGAAGTATTGTGTGAGATAGAAAGGGAGCGACAGGCAAAATGAATGAAATTACCATGAATTTGAATGCAGACCATTTAATCAGACAGGCTCTGCAGGAGGATATTACAAGCGAAGATATTACTACGAATGCAGTGATGAGAGAAAAGAAAGCGGGAGAGGTGCAGCTAATCTGTAAGCAGGAGGGTGTGATTGCAGGTCTGGCAGTATTTGAACGTGTTTTTCAGCTTCTGGACAGTGATACACAGGTGGAATTTTATGTAAAAGACGGAGACAGAGTGGAAAATAAACAGCTTCTTGGTGTGGTAAAAGGGGATATTCGTGTACTGCTTTCCGCAGAAAGAACAGCCTTGAATTATCTCCAGCGGATGAGCGGAATTGCCACTTATACCAGGCAGATTGCAGACCTTTTGGAAGGAAGCAAAACCAAACTTCTGGATACCAGAAAAACTACACCGAATATGAGAATTTTTGAAAAATATGCGGTAAAAGTGGGAGGAGGATACAATCACAGATATAACCTTTCCGATGGAATTTTACTGAAAGATAATCATATTGCAGCGGCTGGCGGAGTGCGTCAGGCCATTGAAATGGCGAAGGAATATGCGCCTTTTGTACGGAAAATTGAAGTGGAAACCGAGACATTGGACATGGTAAAAGAAGCAGTAGATGCAGGTGCAGATATTATTATGCTGGACAATATGACGCCGGAAACTATGAAAGCCGCTATAGAATTCATTGATGGACGTGCAGAAACAGAGTGTTCCGGAAATGTGACGAAAGAGAATATTGACAGGCTGATTTCTATTGGTGTAGACTATATTTCCAGTGGGGCTTTAACCCACTCCTCTCCGATTCTGGATCTTTCCCTGAAAAACCTTCATGAGGTGTAAAAGAGACGGGAAACCGAGTCGGTCTGGGGAAGAAAGGATAGGAAATATGGATGGAGAAACACGCAGAAAAGAAATTTTAAAATATATTTCAGAGAGTAACAAACCGGTGTCAGGAACAAAACTGGCAGAAATTTTTCAAGTGAGCCGACAGGTCATTGTGCAGGATATTGCTCTGTTAAGAGCGGCGGATTGTGAAATTCTTTCTACGAACAGAGGCTATATTTGCAGCAGTCCCCAGAAATGTATGAGGATCATACAGGTGTATCATACAGATGAGCGGATAGAAGAAGAGCTGCATGCAATCGTGGATTGCGGGGGAACAGTGGAAGATGTTTTTGTGCAGCATGAAGTTTACGGAGAACTACGGGCTGTGCTAAACATCAGTTCCAGACGGCAGGTGAAACAGTTTTTGGAAGACATTCGGACGGGAAAATCCAAACCGCTTACGAATATCACTTCCGGGCATCACTGTCATACTATCAGTGCAGACAGTGAAGAAGTTCTGGATATGATAGAAGAAAATCTGAGAAAATTGGGAATTTGTATGGAATAAAAGCAAGGAAAAGGAAAGAGATGGAGTTTTTCATAAGAGAGGCGAGAGCGGAGGAAGCCTCTTTGCTGGCAGAAATAGAAGCTTTGTGTTTTCCGCCGGCAGAGGCAGCTTCTAAAGAGGAAATACAGAAGCGGATGTGTGCTTTTTTAGAGAATTTTTTTGTGGCAGAATCAGATGGGAAAATTGTTGGATTCGTCAACGGAGGAACCACGGACCAGCCAAAGCTGCCGGATGAAATGTACCACGATGTAAGTCTGCATAAGCCCTGGGGAGCTTATCAGACGGTGTTTGGTTTAAATGTATTACCGGAGTACAGATGTCAGGGGATTGCAGGGAGACTGCTGGAGTATCTGGTGGCAGAAAGCAGAAAAAGAGGAAAAAAAGGTGTGATTTTGACTTGCAAAGCGCATTTGACAGGATTCTATGAAAGCCACGAATTCCAGAATTTTGGCATAGCAGAATCGGAGCACGGTGGGGCTGTGTGGTATGATATGAGAAGAGAACTTTGAGAAAATGGGGGAGTGATGACAGATTGCTTCCCTGTTTTTTAATTTTTTATTGTATACAGTCGTGTATAATGGTAAGATAGCAGAGGGATGAAAGAGAAATAAGATATCACTATGAGAAAAGTACAGGAGAGTAATCTATGGAAAAACTAACAATGAGACAGATACTGTCTCTGACGCTGACATTATTTGCCGTATTCTTTGGAGCAGGCAACATGATTTTTCCGCCGGCTATGGGACAGCTTGCGGGAGAAAATTATTTGCAGGCACTTGCCGGTTTTATACTGACAGATGCAGGTATTGCCTTGCTGGGAATGATTGCGGTGGTGTTGGTAGGGAACAAAATTATGGACCTTGGGGATCTTGTGAGCCGGAGGTTTTCTTTGCTTTTATCCGTAATGGTGTATTTGCTGATAGGGCCGCTTTTTGCGCTGCCGCGAACAGGAAGCGTATCGTATGAGCTGGCGGTTCGCCCGTATGTGCCGCAGCAGTATGCGTGGCTGGTCTCTCTGGCGGTGACAGCCGTGTTCTTTTTGCTGACCTATTATCTTAGTGGAAATCCAAGCAAGGTTGTGGATATTATCGGAAAATATATGACGCCAGTACTGATTATAAGCATTGCCCTGCTTTATCTGGTATGCCTGTTTTCAGACAAATCCGGGAATACGGTACAATATGGTGCTGTTCAGAAAGCTGCAGGGGAATACCAGGATATTGCGTTCTTCAAAGGTATGATTGAAGGGTACAATGCCCTGGACGGTCCTGCAGGTCCTGTATTTGCCATTATTATTATCAATGCCGTCACCGGTTTTCAGGTGAAAAAACGGAAAAATGTAGTGAAATATACGATTATTTCCGGAATCGGAGCGGTGCTGATTCTCAGCGGTATTTACTACATGTTGACGTATATCGGTGCCATTACGCATACAACCTTTGAAAACGGAGGAGCGCTTCTGCATGCTGTGGCTAGTGATTTGCTGGGCCCTGTGGGAGGAATCGTGCTGGGTGTTTCCGTTTTTCTGGCCTGCATGACAACTTCTATTGGACTGACCACTTCCTTTGCAGATTATTTTCATGAATTGCTGCCATCAGTGTCCTATCGCAAAATAACGGCAGTGGTGTGTCTGTTCAGCTTTGCAGTCAGCAATGTAGGTTTGTCATATCTGATAGCAGTTTCTCAGCCGGTACTGATGATGATTTATCCGGTATTAATTGTGCTGATTGTACTTTCGTTTGGAAGAAAGTGGATTGGGGATAAGAAAATGGTCTATATACTCAGTATGGCCGCAGCTTTTGTTCTTGCTTTTATCAATGCTATGGACAGTGCAGGCATAAGCCTTGGCATACTGACTGTATGGGGACGAAGCCTTCCTTTTTATCATCTGCACCTGGGCTGGATGCTGCCGGCAGTGTGCGGAGCAGCCGTGGGCTTTCTTCCGGTTTGGAAAAGAAAAAAAAGTATTTAGGAAATTTATTTTTGTAATTGTTTCATTTCTGTATGCAGCTTGCCGGCAAAGGTATCCAGCATATGAACGGTTGTGCGCATATCATCCCGGGTAGTTTCCGGATGGAGCGCACAGATTCGCAGCACTTTTTTGCCGTTTAACACTGTGGTAAAAAGTGCGGCATAACCGCTGGCCAGCATGCGTTCAGAAATGCGTTCATTTAATAGGTCGGTTTCTTCTTCCGTCAAATCTTCGGAAGTATAGCGGAAATTTACCATGGCAAGCTGGGATTTCGATACGATTTCCCAATGGTCCAGTTCCAGAAGCGCTTCTTCGGCCCAGTCAGCCAGTTCAAATCCATGTTCAATGGCGCTGCCAATCAAATCCGTGCCCAATACCTGCAGGGTCAGCCATAATTTCAGGCCGCGGGCAGGGCGGGTCAGTTCCATGCCTATATCCCAGGTATTGATATGCCTCATATCCCCCTCCACATCTTTTAAATATTCCGGATTTACATGAAAACTGTGGAACAGATGTCTCACATCCTTTACCAGAACCATGGCACAGCCATAAGTCTGAAACAGCCATTTGTGGGCGTCCCAACTGATACTGTCGGCCAGCTCCGTGCCCTTTAGCAGGTGTTTATAACGGGGGCTTAACAGGACGGAAGCGCCATAGGCCCCGTCAATGTGAAACCAGAGTTCATACTTGGAACAGATGGCTGCCAGTTCTTCCAGAGGATCGATGCTTCCGGTGTTTGTGGTTCCGGCTGTACCGATAACAACAAAGGGAATCAGTCCGTTTTGGGTGTCTTCCTGAATTTGTTTTTCCAAAACATCTGTGCACATCTGAAAGGTGGAATTGGAAGGGATTTTGCGGATACGGCTGTCCGGAATACCGATAATCCGCAGACCTTTGGCAACAGAGCTGTGGGTCTGGTCCGAGATATAAGCTGTGCCCAGGTGCAGGGTTTCATCATTTAATTTGTGGTCCCGGGCAGCAGTAAGAGCTGTAATGTTTGCCATAGAGCCGCCGCTTACAAAGACACCGCCCGCATTCTGGGTGAAGCCGGCCTGACGGCACAGCCATTGCAGAACTTCCTGTTCAATACAGTTGACCATAGGGGCCAGTTTGCTGCCTCCGGCATGAATATTATAGGCGGAAGTCATAATATCTCCCAGCCAGGAGATGGAGGAAGCCGGACCGGGTACAAAGCCAAAAAACCGTGGATGGTTCGCATCACCCCGGTAACGATACACTTCTTCTGTCATTTCGGTAACGACTTCATCTACGGGACGTCCCTCTTTTGAAATTCCAATCTGCTTGATTTTGTCTGCTTGTCCTTCTTCCGTATACCAGGTGACTTTCTGAGAATGAATATCATGCTTTTCAAGACAGAAATTGTGTACAAATTTTTTTATGGCCTCTTCTAACTGGGTGCTGTTTAAAACATTTTCACTGTTTAGCATGGTTGCTTGTCCTTTCTTTTTCGCCATTTTTTCATATATTTCATATATTTTGTTGGCTTTTTTACTTTTTGAAAATCAACCGTAAATCTTTACGGTAGAATAAGTTTATTGTATACTACAGTTATATATCTGTAAAATTCATATATTTGATAATATATATGAAAAAAATTAATAAAGAGCTGAAGAGTAAGGAAAGAGATACATGGAACTGAGAAATATCAACACTTTTTTGAAGGTGGCAGCAACTCAAAATTTTTCAAAAGCAGCAGAACAACTGGGATATTCCCAATCCGCTGTGACTGTGCAGATACAACAGTTGGAAAAAGAACTGGAAACTCCGCTGTTTGAACGAATTGGAAAGCGGGTTTTTCTAACGGAAAGGGGAATGGAATTTACTTCTTATGCCAATGAAATCATGGGGGCGGCCAACCGGGCCCGGTTTTTTGCAAAGGAAAAGGGGGAACTGGACGGAACCTTACGGATTGGCGGGGTAGAATCCGTCTGTACCGCTATGCTGCCAGATTTCCTGCTGACTTTTCACAGCAGTTATCCCAGAGTGAAAATCACCATAAAATCAGGCACAACAGAAGAACTGATGGAAATGGCGAGGAGCAATGAAATTGATTTTGTCTTTACGCTGGACAGAAAAATATGCAGCGGGGAATGGGTGAAAGTTGTGGAAAGGAAGGAGCACATTTTGTTTGTGACCCTGGCGGAACAGTTACAGGAAAGAAAAGAACAGATACCTATACAGGAATTGGTAAAAAAGCCCTTTTTGCTGACAGAATTGGGAGCCGCTTATCAGTATGAATTGGAACGGCTGCTGTCCGAGCGGGATTTGGAAATTATGCCGATTCTGGAAATCGGCAATACGGAAACCATTATTCATCTGCTGAAAAAGGGTATGGGACTTTCTTTTCTTCCGGCATTTACGGTGAAGGAGGAATTGGAGAAGAAACGATTTTCGGAAGTCCGAACCAATCTTCCGTCGGTGGTGATGTACAGCCAGCTGCTCTATTGCAGGAACAAATGGGTGACACAGGAAATGCAGAAGTTTGCGGAATTGGTGGGAGGGAGGATTGACTAGCTAAAGACTGTAGAATCGGAAACTGAAAAATTATTCACACAAAAAGCTTTCTATATGATAAAATTAATATCATATCCTGCTGGCGGGATTAAAAAAATGAAAGATGAGGATACAGAGATGAAAATAGCAGTAACTTATGATAATGGAGAGGTATTTCAGCACTTTGGAAAGACGGAATATTTTAAAGTATATGAAGTGGAAGACAATAAAGTAGTTTCCAGTGAAGTGATGAGTTCTAATGGTTCCGGACATGGAGCGTTGGCCGGACTTTTAGCAGAACAGTCTGTTGATGTATTGATTTGCGGAGGCATTGGCGGTGGAGCTCAGACGGCTCTTGCTGAGGCGGGAATTGAATTGTGCGCGGGAGCCCAGGGGGATACAGACCAGGCTGTGGAAGCTTACTTGAAAGGGGAATTAGTATCCACAGGAGTAAACTGCAATCATCACCATGAAGAGGGACATAGCTGCGGAGACCACGGAGAGGGACACAGCTGTAGCGGAAACTGCGGTGGACATTGTGGTTCTGCGCCGGTGCTGACAGGCCGTAATGTTGGGAAAGTCTGCCGTACCCATTACAGAGGAACCTTTAATGATGGCACACAGTTTGATTCTTCCTATGACAGAGGGGAACCGTTGGAGTTCACTTGCGGAGTGGGTCAGATGATTAAAGGTTTTGATGCAGCAGTGGCAGATATGGAAGTGGGTCAGATTGCGGAGATTCATTTGATGCCGGAAGAGGCGTATGGAATGCCGGACCCCAATGCGATTTTTACCGTTGAGATTGCACAGCTTCCGGGAGCGGAAGATTTGGAAACGGGACAGCAGGTTTATTTATCCAATCAGCTTGGACAGCCATTTCCTGTTAAGGTGACAGCAAAAGATGAGAGTACAATTACGTTTGATGCCAATCATGAGATGGCGGGAAAAGAACTGAATTTCCGTATTGAACTGGTAGAAGTGAAATGAGAAAATGAAAAAAGCCGGAAAAGGTGTTCGGGCATGTGTTGTAATCCTAAGATATCCCAAGATATTTTGCAGAAAAATTCAAAATATCTATTGACGAATAAAAGGATTTCTGTTAGTATATTAGCGTATGCCGCACAAAGAGGTATAAGTACCGTGTATACGGTCACCATATTTGGCGAGTAATGATAATAGGAGGTGCCATATGTACGCAATTATTGCAACAGGTGGTAAACAGTACAAAGTAGCCGAAGGCGATGTTATCAGAGTAGAAAAGCTTGGAGCAGAAGCTGGTGAAACTGTTACATTTGACCAGGTACTTGCTGTAAGCAACGACGGTTTAAAAGTTGGCGAAGACGTAGCCAATGCAAGTGTAACTGCATCTGTAGTTGAAAACGGTAAAGCGAAAAAGGTTATCGTTTACAAATATAAGAGAAAAACCGGATACCACAAGAAAAACGGTCACAGACAGCAGTTTACTAAAGTTAAAATTGAAAAAATCAATGCTTAATTCATTATGATTAAAGTGACGATTTATCAGAATTCAGAGCAGAAAATCTTAGGTTTTGCCATGCAGGGTCATGCAGGATATGCCGAAAGCGGCAGTGATATTGTGTGTGCAGCTGTATCGGTGCTGGCGCAGAATACAGTGAATTCCATTGAGCAGTTTACAGAGGACAGGTTTACTATGGATGTAGATGAGCAGATGGGAGGGCTGGATTTCAAAATAGAGCCGGGATATTCCAAAGAAACGGCGTTGCTTCTGAATTCGCTTATCCTTGGTTTACAGGGGATAGAAGAAGAATACATGGAGTATATCGATGTAATATTCGAGGAGGTGTAAAGACATGTTAAAAATGAACCTTCAGTTATTCGCTCATAAAAAAGGTGTTGGTTCTACAAAGAACGGACGTGACTCTGAGTCTAAAAGACTTGGTGCCAAAAGAGCTGACGGACAGTTTGTAAAAGCTGGAAACATCCTCTACAGACAGCGTGGAACAAAAATTCATCCAGGCGTAAATGTAGGCAGAGGCGGAGACGACACATTATTCGCATTAGTTGATGGTGTTGTTCGTTTCGAGAGAAAAGGCAGAGACAAAAAACAGGTTTCTGTAGTTCCAGTGGCTACTGAAGAGTAATTACGATAACAAGGCGGCTTCAAATCTTTCAGGGGTTTGAAGCCACTTTTTTTCAATAAAAGAAAGAGGTTATTATGTTTGCAGACAGAGCAAAAATATATATCCGCTCCGGAAAAGGCGGGGATGGACATGTCAGTTTCCGAAGAGAGCTGTATGTCCCAAACGGCGGTCCTGACGGCGGAGATGGCGGTAAGGGCGGAGATGTCATATTTGAAGTGGATAAAGGTCTGAATGCACTGACCGATTACCGTCATAAAAGTAAATATGCCGCAGGAAACGGTGAAGAAGGCGGCAAAAAAAGATGCCATGGGGCAAATGGAAAAGATATTGTTTTAAAAGTGCCCGAAGGAACCGTTATTAAAGAGGCAGTCAGCGGAAAAGTTATTGCGGATATGTCCGGCGGAAATACCAGACAGATTGTATTAAAAGGCGGCAGAGGCGGAAAGGGAAATCAGCACTATGCTACGGCAACTATGCAGGTCCCTAAATATGCACAGCCCGGCCAGCCGGCACAGGAACTGGAAGTGCAGCTGGAATTAAAAGTCATTGCCGATGTAGGACTTATCGGATTTCCAAACGTAGGAAAATCCACTCTGCTTTCCAGAGTCAGCAATGCCAGACCTCAGATTGCCAATTATCATTTTACAACTCTGAATCCTCATTTGGGTGTGGTGGATTTAGATGACTGCAACGGGTTTGTTATTGCCGATATTCCGGGATTGATTGAAGGCGCGTCAGAAGGTGTGGGCTTGGGACATCAGTTCCTGCGTCATATTGAAAGAACACGGGTTTTAATTCATCTGGTAGACGCAGCGTCCACAGAAGGCAGAGACCCCATTGAGGATATTTATAAAATCAATAAAGAACTGGAAGCCTATGACCCGGAACTTATGAAGCGTCCACAGGTCATTGCAGCAAATAAAATAGATGCCGTGTATGCAGGGGATGAAGACCCGGTGCAGAAGATTCGTGATGAATTTGAACCTCAGGGAATGAAAGTTTTTGCAATTTCTGCGGTAAGCGGAAAAGGATTGAAAGAACTTTTATACTATGTAAAACAGCTTTTGGATACAATAGATAAAGAGCCTGTAATTTTTGAGCAGGAGTTTTTCCCGGAAGACGCACTGATTACAGAAAATCTTCCGTATACAGTAGCACAGGACGAAGAAGACGAGCATGTTTTCATTATAGAAGGTCCAAAGATAGAAAAAATGCTGGGCTATACCAATCTGGATTCCGAAAAAGGGTTCCTGTTCTTCCAGAAATTCTTAAAAGAAAGCGGTATTCTGGAAGATTTGGAGAAAGCAGGTATCCAGGAAGGGGATACGGTTCGTATGTATGGCTTTGACTTTGATTATTATAAATAAGGAAAACAGGAGATAAAGCATGACAAGCAAACAAAGAGCGTATTTAAAAGGGCTTGCAATGACTATGGAACCGATTTTTCAGATTGGAAAATCCAGTTTGACACCGGAAAATACAGCAGCTGTTGCAGAAGCCTTAGAGGCAAGAGAACTGATTAAAATCAGTGTTCTCCAGAACTGTATGGATGACCCGAAGGAAATTGCCGCAGTGCTTGCAGAGCGTACACGTTCTCAGGTCGTACAGGTCATTGGTAAAAAAATTGTGTTATATAAAGAAGGCAAGGATAATAAGAAAAAGATATTTCTGCCATAAAGAATAACAAAAAAGAGGAAAGTGTTATGCGGGAAAAAAGAAAGAGAATCGGTATCATGGGAGGTACTTTTGATCCTATTCATATAGGGCATTTGATTCTGGGAGAAACGGCATATGAACAGTTTCAATTGGATAAGGTGCTGTTTATGCCTGCCGGAAACCCTCCGCATAAAAGAGAAAGAAAAGACCGGGCCAGTGATGAGCAGCGCACAGAAATGGTGAAAAGGGCTATAGCGTCAAATCCGCATTTTGAACTGTCTCTGGAAGAAATGCGGCAGGATGGATATACCTATACCTACAGAACACTGGAAAATTTGCAAAACCAAAATCCGGATACGGAATACTTTTTTATTCTGGGAGCAGACTCTCTGTATGATTTTGAAAAATGGAGAGAACCTTTCCGCATTCTGAATGTCTGTACAATTCTGGTAGCCACCAGAAATCATACCAGTCATCAGCGTTTAGACGAGACCATTGCCGCACTGAAGAAAAAATACGGGGGAAGAATAGAAAAGCTGAATTCTCTGAACATTGATATTTCTTCAGAGCAGATTCGTACCTGGATACAGCAGCGCCGTTCATTGGCCTATTATGTACCGGACCAGGTGATATCTTATATCATGGAGAATAATATATACAAGGGTAGTGATAAAGATGAAATATGATTTTGCGGAAATTGAGAAAAAATTGAAAAAATATCTGGATAAAGACCGTTTTATGCATACCCAGGGAGTGATGTACACAGCGGCAGCCCTGGCTATGGCTCATGGAACCAATATGGAGCAGGCTCGGCTGGCAGGTCTGCTTCACGATTGTGCAAAGTGTATTCCCAATAAAAAGAAGTTGAAAATCTGCCGGAAGCAGGGCATTGAACTCAGTACCTTTGAAAAGCAAAATCCCTTTTTGATTCATGCGAAGCTGGGTGTTTATATTGCAAAAGAGAAGTACGATATACATGACCTGGGAATATTGTCTGCTATCCGCTGGCATACTACAGGGAAAGAGGATATGAGCAGTCTGGAGAAAATAATCTATATAGCGGACTATATTGAACCTGGAAGAGACAGAGCACCCAATCTGTCCTGGGTGAGAAAAGTAGCTTTTATGGATTTAGATGAAGGAATGTATTACATTTTAAAAGACAGCCTTTCCTATCTGGAAACCAGTGCAAAACTTATCGATCCTTATACAGAAAAGGCTTTTCAATATTATGAAGCGCTGCACCTTGGAAAAAAGGAAAAGGAGAACACAGACCATGAATAGTAAAGAAATAGCACGCATGGCTTGCGAGGCCATGGAAGATAAAAAGGCTCAGGATATTAAAATTATTCAGATTGAACAGATTTCAACACTGGCAGACTACTTTATCATTGCCAGCGGAACTAACCGCAGTCAGGTGCAGGCCATGGCAGATAATGTGGATGAAGTGCTGGGAAGAGCCGGTGTAGAAGCCAAACAGATGGAAGGATACCAGAGCGCAAACTGGATTCTTATGGATTACAGAGATGTCGTGATTCATATTTTTGATGAAGAAAACCGTCTGTTCTATGATTTAGAACGTATCTGGAGAGATGGAACTTTAGTTGAGAGAACAGATTTAGATATGTAAAAGCAAGAGAAGAAACTCCATACGAAGTGTGCTCAAGAATACCAAGTGGAAAATCAGAGACGCTTCTATGGGGTTCTTCTTTTTTGCTGAAATTAACGCATAAAACGAAACACACCAATTACTTTTCCAAGAATCTGGAAAACCTGCTCCGGTCCTACAAGGATAGGATCCATGGAATCGTTTTCCGGCTGAAGACGAATATAATCTTTTTCTTTATAAAAGGTTTTTACTGTTGCAGAGTCGTCTACCAGTGCAACAACCTTTTGACCGTTCTCAGCAGTAGGCTGCTGTTCTACAAGCACATAATCTCCGCTGAAAATTCCGGCATTTATCATACTGTCACCTTCTACGACCAGCATAAAAGTTTTGTTGTTGGGCATAAATTCAGAAGGAATGGGGAAATATCCCTCGACATTTTCCATGGCAAGAAGCGGCTGTCCTGCAGCTACTTTGCCAACAATAGGAACATTAACCGTCTCTCTCCGAACCAGATTAAAATTGTCATCTACAATCTCTATGGCACGGGGTTTGGTTGGGTCTCTGCGAATATAGCCGTTTTTTTCCAGTGTTTCAAGATGGGAATGGACAGAGGATGTGGATTTCAGATTCACAGCCTCGCAAATTTCCCTTACAGAAGGAGGAAATCCTCTGTTTAAAATTTCATTTTTCATATATTCTAAAATTTCAGATTGTTTTTGACTTATTTTTCCATATGACATAATCTGGTACCTCCGAATCATCGAAATCTTACTTTTATCATATCACAGCTTTACAGAAAATGCAAACAGATATTCGGAAAGTTTGTTCGTGAAACGAAAATATGTTCGATAAAAGTATTGACAAACATGTGTTCTTGTAGTATGCTGATTGCAGATAGAAAGCAAACAGATGTTCGCGAACATATTTTCGCGATTTTACGGAGGGTATGAGAATGAGAAGTAAATTAAGAAGAAAACGAAGTTTTTTGTATGCTATAGTTTTATTGTGTGCAGTGGTATTAGGAATGCTCTGGGTTACTTCTGATACGGCCAGTGCGGGTACACAGGAGTCTGTACGGCATAAGTATTTTACCAGTATCGAAATAAAAGAGGGAACAAGTCTCTGGGAAATAGCTCAGGAATATCAGACGGAAGAATATGATTCCACAGAAGACTATATCAGAGAAGTTAAAAAGATTAACCACATGAAGAGTGATGTAATTTATGAGGGCTCCTATTTGTGCATTCCATATTACTCTTCAGAAAATAAATAAGCGTGTTCAGTTCTTGCAATGCTTTTTCGCTATGATACAATAGGAGAAGATATTTTATAATTGGGGAAAGGAAAGGCATTCATGAACCGAAAAAAATTACTTCTACAGATGTAGCCAGAAAGGCAGGCGTTTCTCAGTCAGCTGTGTCCATGATTCTTAATAAAAAATATAATGTCTCTTTTTCAAGAGAAACGATAGAGCGGGTGGAAGAGGCAGCTCGGACATTGGGATATACGAATGAAAAGAAGGCTTCAAGAACCAGGGTGTCCATGAGAGGAACTATTTTTGTCATGTGTCCCAATTTATCCAATCCGTATTATTGTTCTCTTTTACAGGGAATTGAAAAGACAGCACAGAAAAATCGGTATGACGTGTTTTTATGTAATACCAGGAGGGATTATCAAACAGAGGAGAAGTACCTGAAAAAAATAGAAAAACTGAATCCATCGGGAGTCATTTGTACTTTCACGCCGGTATTTACGGAACTTCTTCAAAAGATTTCTGAAAAGATACCGGTTATACTTATTGGAGAGAAAGCTGTTGTGGAAGGAATGGACACAGTGGAACTGAACAGTAAGAAAACAGGTGAACTTCTTGCTGGGCATTTGCTGGAACTGGGACACAGAAAAGCAGCCTTTTTATCCACTCCTCTGACACAGAGGCAATCCGCCAGAAGAGCCAGAATGAAAGGTTTCTGTGAAACTTTTGAAAAAGCAGGATATGGAGACAGTGTTTATATTAAGAGCCTTCCGGAACAGATGGACATTTTATTTCAAGAGGAAGATATGGAATACAGGACAGGATATGAGCTGGCTTTGGAAATGATTAGAGAAGTTCCTGATTTAACTGCCATAGCCGGAAGCAGTGATATGGTTGCTCTGGGAATCCGCGATGCACTTTTAAACCTGCATTACAAAATTCCGGAAGAAATTTCCGTAGTGGGCTGCGACAATTTATTAATTTCCGGAATGAAAGGGATTGACTTGACAACTGTGGAGCATTTTGCCCCCAAAAAAGGGGAAGATGCCTGTCGCCTTCTTCTTGACAAGATAGAAGCAGAACAGGAAAGAGGCGGTTTTTTGAAGGAGGGAATGATTCATCATATAGAATATGAACCTCGCTTGATTATTAGAGGAAGTACATCATATCCTCGGAAATTGTAATTAATATTTTAAAATATTAATAATAGAACGGATTAATATTTTGACATCCAATTTGACCATGAGTATCTTTTATGCTACTCTGCTGTTAGAATTCATGCCATTGAAGCAGAGAAAGGACAGAAAGATATGGAAAAAACAGATTGGAAGGCTTATTTGCAAAAAGAAATTGAATGCAGCTGTGGAAGAACACATTTTTGTGATATTGAGGAAATTCTTATTGAGGAGAATGCAATTTGCCGCCTGCCGGGGATTTTAAGTCGTCATTCCTATAAAAAATTGTGTGTGGTATGTGACGAGCATACGGAAAAAGCCGCCGGTTTCCGGGTGTATGAGGAACTTACAAAAGCAGGATACAACTTTAGCAAGGTTCTTTATCATGAGCCGGAACTGGTGCCGGATGAACAGGCCTTGATTTACCTTTTTACACAGGTACCTCAGGACTGTGATTTAATCATAGCTGTAGGAAGCGGAACGATTAATGATTTGTGCAGGTACGTCAGTTATAAAATGAAAATAGATTATTATGTTGTGGGAACAGCTCCTTCTATGGATGGGTATGCCTCAAATGTATCTCCACTGATTATCCGTCATTTAAAAACAACTTATACAGCAAGACCGGCCAGAGTGATTATCGGAGATTTACAGGTACTTTGTGAAGCACCCATGCATATGCTTGCTGCAGGCGTCGGGGACATTATTGGGAAATATGTATGTTTGGCAGATTGGCAGCTGGCTCATGAAATAAATGAGGAGTATCTTTGTCCGGAAGTGACAGCATTAGTTCGAAAATCGATAGAGAAAGTAACAGAAAATGCCGAGGCAGCAGCAAAGAGAGAGAAGAATGCAGTAGCTGCTCTTATGGAAGGACTGGTTTTAAGCGGTATTGCAATGAGCTATATTGGAAATTCCCGTCCGGCTTCAGGAAGTGAACATCATATGTCTCACTATTGGGAAATGATGTTTTTGCTGAGACACCAATCTGACCCTTTGCACGGAACAAAAGTAGGAGTGGCAACAGTGGCTGCCCTGCGGTTATATGAAATACTGAAAGAGAAGAAAAACATGGGGCTTTCGCAGCAAGTATCAGCTTTTTCGTATAAAAAGTGGGCAGAAGAAATTGAGGAGGCCTATGGTCCGGCAGCGCCGGAAGTTCTAAAGCTGGAACAGGAGGTTGGGAAAAATGCGGATAATGAGGTTCTGAGAAGACGAAGCGTGTGGGAAGAAAAACAGGAAGAAATCGGGTCTGTTCTGGAAAATCTTCCTTCTGCAAAGACGGTTGCACAGATTTTAAAATCGATGGGAGCACCCAGTTCTCCGGCAGAAATCCAAGTGTCTTTGGAAACTTTTAAAAAGGGGATTTATTTTGCAAAAGATTTGAGGAATCGTTTTGGACTGCTGCAGATTTTGTTTGATTTCAGTTTACAGAAAACATGCAGTGAAATCCTGGAAGAAGAGTTTTACAGATGATATTGTCTGAAATTGCAGAGCCTTTTAAAGACTTTCTTGTATCCCTTGTCCGGCTGTGATAAACTATAAAAAAGTGAAAAGATTACAGACTTGGTATCTGGGAAAGGGAGTTTTTACAATGTACAAGATAGAGAACCAGTATTTAAAAATTGTAGTTTCCTCAAAAGGAGCAGAGTTACAGAGTCTTTTTGATAAGGAAATGAACAAAGAAGTTTTATGGTATGGAGATGAAAAGTTCTGGAAACGCCATTCGCCTCTTTTATTTCCCAATGTAGGGCGTCATTATAAAAATTGCTGCTATTACAACGGAAGGCGCTTTGATACAGACCTACATGGCTTTGCAAAAGATTCAGAGTTTATATGTATAAAACAGGAAGATAATCTTTTGACATTTTCTTTGAGAGATGATGAAGCTACCAGAGCTTATTTTCCATTTTCTTTTGTTTTAAATGTGACTTATCGGCTGACAGAAAGAACGTTGGAGGTTGTCTGGGACGTAGAAAACAACAATGAAGAAAAGATGTACTTTACTATAGGAGGGCACCCGGGATTTAATGTGCCGATTTTGGAGGATACCCGGCAGACAGAATATAAGCTTCTCTTCAACAGAAAAGAAGCACTGGAATACCGCCTTGTCTATGGAGATTCGTGCAATGCAGATGGGGAAAAAACTTACAGGCTGCCTTTAGATACATACGGTGCTTACAGCGGATGTGCGATTACGGAGCATATGTTTGATAAAGATGCTTTGATTTTTGATGGTTCTCAGATTACGCTTGCAGGGATTGCGTATCCGGATGGTACTCCATATATTCTTATGGAATGTGAAGGATTTACGAATTTTGGTATCTGGAGTCTTCCGGGCGCACCTTATATTTGCCTGGAACCATGGAGAGGAAGATGTGATGATTACGGTTTTGAAGGAGACATTTCAGAGAAACCAGATATTGTCTCTGTAGAAGCGGGAGACGTATTCCATCAAAATTACACGATAACCGTATATAAAAAATAACCATAGAAATACAGGAGAAAGCCTATGTCGAATATAAAAAAGGAAATTCCCTATAAAATTTATCTGGAAGAAAGTGAGATGCCAAAAGAATGGTATAATGTCCGGGCGGATATGAAAAACAAACCAGCGCCTCTGTTAAATCCTAAGACTTATCAGCCTATGACGGAGGCAGAATTGGGACAGATTTTTTGTGAGGAACTGGTAAAACAGGAGCTTGACACCACAACTCCTTTTATAGAAATACCGGAAGAAATCAGAAACTTTTATAAAATGTATCGTCCCTCCCCGCTAGTTCGGGCGTATTGTCTGGAAGAAAAGCTGCAGACGCCGGCTAAAATTTATTATAAGTTTGAGGGAAATAATACCAGTGGAAGTCACAAACTGAACTCTGCGATTGCACAGGCTTATTACGCAAAAGAGCAGGGATTGAAAGGGGTTACTACAGAAACCGGAGCAGGACAGTGGGGGACTGCACTGTCTATGGCCTGCGCCTATCTTGGATTGGACTGCCAGGTATATATGGTAAAATGTTCTTATGAACAAAAACCATTCCGAAGAGAGGTAATGAGGACTTATGGTGCTGCAGTCACACCATCGCCTTCAGATACGACAGAGGTAGGAAGAAAAATTTTGAGGGAACACCCAGGCACATCGGGAAGTCTTGGCTGTGCCATTTCAGAGGCTGTGGAGAGGGCTGTACAGCAGGAAGGCTACCGCTATGTTTTGGGAAGTGTGTTAAATCAGGTGTTATTGCATCAGACAGTGATTGGACTGGAGACAAAAACAGCTTTAGAAAAATATGATATCCAACCAGATATCATTATTGGTTGTGCCGGAGGTGGTTCTAATCTGGGAGGTCTGATTTCTCCGTTTGTGGGAGAAAAATTAAGAGGAGAAAAGGATTATCAGATTATTGCAGTGGAACCTGCTTCCTGTCCGAGCCTTACCCGAGGAAAGTTTGCCTATGATTTTTGTGATACAGGTATGGTTACGCCTTTGCAGAAAATGTATACATTGGGCAATAATTTTATTCCTTCTGCCAATCATGCAGGGGGACTTCGCTATCACGGCATGAGTTCCATTTTATCTCAGCTGTATCATGATGGCCTGATGGAAGCCCGGGCGGTAGAACAGACATCTGTATTTGAGGCTGCAGAGCAGTTTGCAAGAATAGAAGGAATTCTGCCTGCGCCGGAAAGCGCACATGCAATTCGTGTGGCTTTAGACGAAGCAATTCGGTGCAAAGAGACTGGAGAAGAAAAAACCATCGTTTTCGGATTGACCGGAACTGGATATTTTGATATGTACGCATATGAAAAATTCAACAATGGGCAGATGACAGATTATATTCCCACAGAGAAAGATTTGGAACAGGGATTTGCAGGAATTCCCAGATTTCCGGGGAATGATTTTTAAATGACAAAGTTCTGAACATATCTTAAAAGGAGTTGCGGCTGCTGCATGAAGCAGGAATATTCTTGACAGGTACTTAATGCGGCAGCCGTACCTTTGTCTATATCATATCTGTTTTAGGAGTGCAGACGATGAAACGAATATTATTACTGGAAGATGATAAAGCCTTAAATAGGGGAATTTCTCTGAAACTGGAAAAGGAAGGATACGAAGTTTTGTCCGCTTTTTCTCTCAAAGAAGCAAAAGCGCTGTTTCAGAAAGGGAGCATAGATTTGGTTATTAGCGATATTACGCTTTCCGATGGCAGTGGAATGGATTTTTGCAGAGAGGTAAGACAAAAAAGCGATGTTTTTATTATTTTTCTTACGGCCCTGGATCGGGAAGTGGACATTGTCAATGGATATGACTGTGGTGCAGATGACTATATGACAAAACCTTTTAGTCTTTTGGTATTGATTTCCAAAGTAAATGCATTAATGCGCAGAGCCGGGCAGCAAGAGGGACAGATTTTGCTTTCGGATGGCATCGAAGTGAACTGTCTTACTATGCAGGTATACAGGCAGAAAGAACCTGTAATATTGAGTAAGAAAGAGCTGCAGCTTTTAATTTGTCTGATGGAACACGAAGGAACCGTTATGACAAAGGAGCAGATACTGGAAATGGTATGGGACAGAGAGGGACAGTTTGTAGACGAAAATACGGTGACGGTTAATATTAGCCGGCTGAAAAGCAAACTGCATACCAATGCCATAGAAAATGTAAGGGGATTGGGATACATATGGACAGACACGGTAACAAAGAAATAAAAAGCATGGCCGCAGTGCTTGGGTGTGTGATGGCAGGAATTTTATTGCTGTCTTCGGTTTATCTGGTGTATCGTTATGAGGAGAGGAACAGGCAGGCAGCACAACTGGCTTTGCGGTATCCATGGTCAGAAGGTGTCTGGATAGAAATCAGAGAAGCAAAGAATACTGCCGATACTAAACAGGCGGATCGAGAAAAACAGAAAGAACTGCAGGAAAAATACGGATACTATTTTTTCTCTGCAAAGGAAAGCAAAGAAATTTTGCTTTTGTTTGCTTCGGAGATACTGATAATTGCAGGGATTTTTGCAGGTGCGGTGTTTTTTATCAGAAAAAGAGCAAAAACAGAAGAAAATCTGGAACGGGCGCAGATAAAAGTATTGGAAGACAGTATGGAACGCTTTATGGATGGAAATTTTGATACCGCAGAACTTTTGAACATCCAGTCAGATTATTTGTGGGGCTTAAGAGAGAAAGAAGAAAAGCTGGGAACTTACATAGAAAATATGAAGGAGCGCCTGGAACAGGAAGAGAGCAGTACAAAAGCCCTGATTACGGATATTTCCCATCAGTTGAAAACTCCTTTTGCAGCTTTCAGAGTATGCTATGAAATGATGGAGGATGATACACTTACAGAAGAAGAGGGGAAGGAGTTTTACATACAGGGAAAGCAGGAATTGGAGAACCTGGGAAAACTCATGGAACTGCTGCTGAATATGTCCAGGCTGGAAGGCAGCATGATTCATTTGGAGCCGCAGGTGAGAAGTCTGAAGAAAACCATTCTTGGAGCAGTCAATACGGTGATTATGAAGGCTGTAGATAAAAACATAGAACTTTCGGCAGAACTGGAGGACTGTTATTCAAATCATGATTTTCGCTGGACCCAGGAGGCCATGATTAACGTTCTGGACAATGCCATTAAGTATTCAAAGCCAGGGAAGAAAGTAGAAATACGCATGCGGAAGCTGACCTCTTATGTACTCATTGAAGTATTCGATGAGGGAATTGGAATTCCGAAAAAGGACAGAAACAAGATTTTTCAGAGGTTTTATCGTGGTGAGGAAGCAAGAGAAATGGAACGTGATGGTGCAGGTGTAGGTCTTTATTTGGCCAGGCAGATTCTGGAACAGCAGGGGGGCACCATTTGTGTCAAAGATAGAAGCGGTATTTTAGGAAGCTGTTTTCACATTATGCTGCCCTTGGCTGAAGCTTGACAAAGAGAGGATAAAACTTCTGGTATTTTTTTCAATCCTGTGCTATAATGGTAAACCGCCTAAACTGGAGGATGCTGTAAAATTTGAGAAAACGGTGTCCGAGTCAGATTTTAGAGTGAAATTTGCGAATAGTGAGGGAAAGAAAATGGAAAAAAATCAGGATATGCTGTTAGAACAACAGCGTCTATTGTCGTGTCTGGAAATCATCCGGGAAAACATTCGGGAGTATGAAGAAAAAGAAGCGGTCAGTAAAAAAGAAGTGACACAACTTTTTCAGGCTGTGAAGAAAGGGGAGGGTGACTCCTTTGGTCTGCTGGAAGCGGAGAAAAATATTCTGGAGCACATACAGAATTCTCTGCGGAAAAACAGGGCAGCGCTGAACAAGGCATACTTTGGCAGAATTGACTATGATGACGAATCTTATGGTGTGACAGAAAGCCGTTATATCGGAAAAAACGGTGTTACACGAAATTCCAATGAGGTAATGATTGTAGACTGGAGAGCCCCGGTTTCCAGTGTTTATTATGAAAATGAACTGGGAAAAGGCAGTTATGAAGTACCGGGGAGTGAGCCTGTAAACATCCGGCTTTTCAAAAAGAGAACTTATGATTTGCAGGGAGAGAAGCTGCTGGGATTTTATGATAATGATACAGCGGCCAGTGATGAACTTTTGGTAAAATATCTTTCTCAGCATAAGGAAGCCGTGCTGGGAGACATCATTGCAACCATTCAGAAAGAACAAAATGAAATTATCCGTGCTACGCCATATAAAAACATGATTGTACAGGGCGTGGCAGGCAGTGGGAAAACCACAGTGGCACTTCACAGGATTTCTTATATTCTGTATAACTATGAAGAGGTATATAAGCCATCGGAATTTTGTATTGTGGGAAGCAGCGATATGCTTTTGAACTATATCAGCAGCGGTTTGCCGGAACTGGACGTGAACCATGTGCGTCAGATGAGGATGGACGTGTTCCTTCCTTACCTCATGGAAAAGTCCTGGAAGAAAAAGTTCAGCATCATAGAAGAAGACACCAAGGCCTGCAAAAAAAGCAGACTGGATTTTGTATATGCACTGGAATGCTTTTTGAAAAAGTGGATAGAGAAACATTTGAATTTACAGGATATTCGGGACCGGGAATTAGGTGTGATACTGTCTCAAGAGAATATGCAGGATACCAGAAGCCGAAACCCGGATCTGTCCCTGTTTCAGTTAGAGAAGCTGTTGAACCAGCGAACCCGTCAGCGAATTCAGTTTTTGTGTACGGAAAAGGAAGAGGGATTTCGCAAAGAAAAGCAGAAAGCGTACCGGAATTATTTTTGTTCTTCTAAAAATAAGTGGACAGAAATACAGATATACAGAACGTTTCTGGAAGAACTGGAACAGGCAGGCGATGAAACACATAAATTTGAAGGCGGGTATAAGGAAACCATAGCGCATGTGGAAAAGGGGCAGATGGATTTGTATGATACAGCGGCGCTGTGTCTTATCCGAAAGAGAATTTTTCTGAAAAAAGAGACGGATGAATTCAGTCAGATAATTCTGGACGAAGCCCAGGACTTTGGAGAGACGGTATACTATGTACTTCGTCAGGTGCTTCCCCGCTGTTATTTTACCATTATGGGAGACGTATCTCAGAATATTCGGTATGAGACAGGTTTAAATGACTGGGAAGATTTGAAAAAGATTCTTCTAAGAGATGACAGGGATAGTTTTTATCTGCTGGCTAAGAGTTACCGAAACACCATTGAAATTTCCCAGTACGCAGGAAGAGTCTTGGAAAAAGCCTCTCTTGGGAATTATAAAATACAGCCGGTTATCCGCCATGGAAATCCGGTCTGCGTTCAAATGCAGCAAAGAAAAGACATTGGAAAACAACTGAAAGCATTGCTGGAAAACATACAGCAGAAAGGCTTTGAAACGATTGCTGTCATCTGCAGAGATGAAAAGGATACAGAGACTGTACGGAAAGTTCTGCAGACAGAACAGGAAGAGGGCTTTCATAATGGAATTATGGTACTTCCGGTTACGCTGACAAAAGGATTGGAATTTGACGCCGTAGTTTTATGGCAGCCGGATACATTGCGATACGGAATGAATGTAAAGGAAGCCAAACTGCTGTATGTGGCTATTACCAGAGCTTTGCATGAGTTGTATCTGCTGGGAGAAAATGAACAGACGGAATTGCTGAAAAGCCGTTCTTAGAGTATAATAAGATAGAAATTTAAAAGTTATGGAGAAAGGAATGAAAATAATATGAAAGTATTGTTATTAAATGGAAGTCCCAGAAAGGCAGGCTGTACCTTTACAGCTTTAAGTACAGTTGCAGAGGCATTAAAGGAAAATGGTATTGAGACAGAAATTTTTCAGGCAGGAAATCCGGATAAAGAGCTGGTAAAGGAAGCTGCTCTGAAGCTGAAAGAAGCAGATGGTATTATTGTAGGTTCTCCGGTATACTGGGCTTCTCCCACAGGGCAGATTATAGAATTCATGGATAAGTTGTGTTCCCTGGCAGGAAAGGATATGCTGTATAAACCGGCTGCTGCCGTAGCTTCTGCCAGAAGAGCCGGCACAACCGCGACCTTAGATGTTCTGACAAAATATTTTGCCTTTCATCAGATGCCAATTATCTCCTCCAATTACTGGAATATGGTGCATGGAAATACACCGGAAGAGGTAAAACAGGATGAAGAAGGACTGCAGATTATGCGTGTGCTGGGAAAAAATATGGCATGGACACTGAAATGCATTGAGGCCGGAAAAAAAGCGGGAATAGAAGCACCCAAGCCGGAAGAAAAAATCAAAACAAACTTTATTCGCGGATAATTACAAAAAGAATTACAAAACTGTAAGGTTCCTGTCAGCAAATTGCAAGTCTTCTGTTGTATTATGCATAGTAGAGACAGAAAGAACAGAACAGAAGGGAGCATGACAGATGAAACCAATGGTAGAAATCAGAAATTTAAAGAAATATTACGGAAAGGGAGAAAATCTGGTAAAGGCAGTAGACCATACGAATCTGACGATAGAGAGAGGGAAGTTTACAGCGATTGTAGGAAGGTCCGGTTCCGGAAAAAGTACCATGCTGCATTTAATGGGCGGTCTGGACAGACCGGATAAAGGCAGGGTGTTTATTGACGGGGAAGACATTTTTAAACTGAAGGATGAACAGCTTGCAGTATTCCGAAGGAAAAAAATAGGTTTTATTTTTCAAGACTACAATCTGCTTCCTTCTTTGAACGTATGGGAAAATATTGTACTTCCTCTGGGATTGGATAATAAAAAGGTTGACCATAATTATGTTATGGAAATTATAAAAACCATTAGCATCGAGGATAAGCTGAAAAATCTTCCCAATGCTCTTTCCGGAGGACAGAAGCAGAGAGTGGCCATTGCCAGAGCACTTGCTTCACGGCCTTCGATTATTCTGGCCGATGAACCCACCGGAAATCTGGATTCCCGGACAGAATTGGAGGTTATTGCACTTCTGAAAACCTGTGTGACCAAATACGGACAGACTTTGGTGATGATTACCCATGATGAAACCATTGCTCAGATGGCAGACGAGATTATTGTCATTGAAGACGGTAAGGTGGTGACGGCAGAATGAAGACGGTAACCAGAACGGCTTTCTCCAATATCAGGGCGAATAAAAGCCGAAATATTTTAACAGGTATCGCCATTTTTCTCACCACCCTTCTGCTGTTTGTGATTCCCGGCGTTGGATTTGGTGTTGTGAATCTGGAATTTGCGGCAGTAAATCAGGTATATCCAACCTTTCATGGGCTGTATCGCGACGTGTCTCCCCAGACTGCACAGAATCTGAAGGCTTCGGACCGTCTGGAAAGTATGGGCCTGCGGTGTGACCCGGCTGTTATGGTAAACGAAACATACACCATCAGTATGGTGTATCTGGACGAAACTTGTGCCGAACTGAACAAATCAGAATTAGCAGAGGGGCATTTTCCACAGAAGGAGAATGAAATTGTGGTGTCCGAAGGACTGTTAAAGGCCATGGGACTGGAGGGAAGGATAGGTGATACTATCCGCGTGCCCTACCAGCCTATAACAAATGAAGGCCTGGATTACAGCAGGGAAAAGGATTTCGTTATTTGCGGTATGACAGCAGACAGCCAGATAAATGAAGACAAGAAGTTATACAGCGCCTTTGTTTCTGAAGAATTTGTGAAGCAGAATTTTCCCGTGACAGATATTTCCTACCGCGTCTATTTTCGCCTTCCAACGGTACCTTCAGCTACAACAGATGACATGGAAGAGGAGATGAAAGACATTGCTGCTGCCTTTGAGATTCCTGAAGACAGCCTGGTGGTAAATACAGAATATCTGGCAGCCAATTATGTGGATCCCTCTACCATTCCTATGATTATAATGATTATGCTGATTGTGGTACTGGCCGGAGTGATTACCATTTACAGTATATATTATGTATCCATGATTCATAAGGTACAGGAGTACGGCCGATTAAAAGCCATAGGAGCCACAAAACACCAGATTCGCCAGATTGTTCTGAGGGAAGGATTTTTTACGGCAGCGTTTGCCATTCCGGCAGGTCTGTTGGCAGGAACAGCTACATTGGAGGGAGTTTTTCCTTTGATGTATAAAATCATAAATGCGGATAAGAAAGAAGACATGGTGATAACTGCCATATCTGAGATTGTAAAGAATCACAAAGTACAGTATCTTCATGCATGGCTGTATTTTCTGGCTGCAGGTGTGGCGCTTATGACCGTTTACCTTTCACTTTTGAAGCCTATGAAAATTGCCGCCCGAATTTCTCCCATAGAGGCGCTTCGCTATAACGGAGAAGGCCGTAAGGGAAAAGGAACGAGAAAGGGTTACGAATATCTGAACTTGTTCCGCCTGACCTGCTCCAATCTGTCAAGGAATAAAAAGAGAACAGTGATTACCATTGTTTCCATGGCGATTACCGGAGTTTTCTTCGTGACCGTGTCTGCCGGTTTATCCTGCGCAGCTCCCAGAGAGTCTGCTGCTTCCAGTATTGACGGACAGTATTATCTTTCTGTTATTACAGAATCCGGAAATAAAGAACATCCGGAACTGGAATGGAGTCAGGTTCAGCAGAACAATCCTCTGACACCGGAATTTATCCGGGGAATTGAGAGTCTGGATGGTGTGGAGAAGACAGAAGTAAAACCGTGTATTCCATTGAAGAATAAAAAATTTGAAGAACAGTTATCCCTTGTAGGTTACTCGGAAAATTATGCTGAAATACTGGAAAAGGGTATTGTAGAAGGAAAAGTAACTTATGAAGAACTGCAGAAAGGCAATAAAGTCATTCTTTCTAAGACAGCGCTTCACTGGTATCCGGAACTGAAAGTAGGAGATAAAATTACGTTCCAGTATTCGGACGGCAATGTAGAAAAGGAGAAAAGCCTGGAGATTGCGGCAATTGGGAATTATTCAGAGGGTATTGTCAATTATTCAACTTTTCTCACTGCCAAGAGCGCAGTCAATGCTATGAGCCAATACAATGTCAATGACGCCCTGAGTATTTTTGCAGACAAGGACTATGATGCAGAGTTGGAAAAGGCCTTGGTTGCTGCCTGTGAAAAGGCCGGTGGTATCGAGCTTGCAGATTCCTGGCAGAAGGGGTATGAAGAATATAAAACATCTATGTCCTTTATGTATCTGTCCTGCTATGTTTTCCTTGGAATCTTAGGTGTTATCTGTATGATGAACATGATGAATACCATGATAAACAGCATTCATGTGAGGAAGAAAGAACTTGGTATGATGCAGGCCATCGGCTTGTCAGATAAACAGCTTGTGAAGATGCTGAATCTGGAAGGACTGTTCTATACCATGGGAACTCTGCTTTGCTCTGTGAGTCTGGGCAGTTTTACAGGTTACCTGTTTTTCCTCTATGCAAAAGAAAACCATATCATGGGGATTCAGTATTTCCATTATCCTACCCAGGCGATTCTTGGTCTGATTATTGTGATGATACTGCTTCAGGTTATCCTCAGTACGGCCATTGGAAAATCTTTGAAAAAAGAGTCTTTAATGGAAAGAATTCGCTTCAGCGAATGACAAATAGATTGGAAACATAGAGTTGCAGGAAAAACCGCTGCGTGAGACAGAAAAATGTCTGTCGCAGCGGTTTTTCTCTTAAAAAATAAAAAACAGTATATAACAGTATAAAACAGTTGACAACAGTTCTATGCTGTTATATACTGTTTACAAGAGGAGGAAAACCATGAAGATTATAATCCATCACTCATCCATGGTCCCCATTTACGAGCAGCTCGTGGACCAGATAAAAACTATGATATTAAACGAAGAATTAAATCCGGGAGAGATTCTTCCTTCTGTGCGCGGTCTGGCAAAAGAATTGAAAATCAGCGCCCTCACAGTAAAGAAATCTTACGATACCCTGGAGGCAGAAGGCTTTACCATTACCGTACACGGAAAGGGGACTTATGTGGCCCAGGCCAACCGGGATGCCAAGCTGCAGGAGCAGCAGAAGGAAATAGAGGCAGAATTTGAGCATGCCATAGAGAAAGCCAGAAGGTACGGCATGACAGAGGAAGATATCCGGGCAGTTTTCGACCTGATTATGGAGGAATAGAGTATGTTGAAAATCAAAGATTTAAGAAAGTCTTACGGAACCTTTGAGTTAAATTGTTCCATGGAAATTCCCGCAGGCTGCATTACCGGACTGGTGGGCTCCAACGGTGCGGGAAAGAGCACAACCTTTAAATCTGTTTTAGGGCTGATTTCCATAGACGGAGGAAGCATAGAGGTTTTCGGAAAGGAGATACATACCTGGACAAAAGCGGAAAAGCAGCGGATGGGAGTGGTGCTGGCAAATGGGGGATTTAATACATATCTTACGATGAAAGATATGGAAACCGTGCTTTCCCGGATGTACCCCCGGTTTGACAGAGCCATGTTCCGGGAATACTGCCGCCGCTATCAACTTCCGGCAGACAAAAGAATCAAAGAGTTTTCCACAGGTATGCTGGCAAAGGCGAAAATTCTGGCAGCCATTACTCATAAAGCAGATTTACTGCTTTTGGATGAGCCCACCACCGGACTGGATGTTCTGGCCAGAGAAGAGTTGTTGGATATGCTGCGGGCCTACATGGAGGAAAACGAAGAGAGAACCATTTTGATTAGCTCTCATATTTCTACAGATTTGGAGGGGCTTTGTGATGATTTGTATATGATAGACAACGGAGAGATTGTACTTCATGAGGAAATGGATGTACTGCTGGGGCAGTACGGTATTTTAAAGGTGACACAGAGCCAGTTCGATGCCATGGAAAAACAGTATTTGCTGCGGGTAATGAAAGAAAGCTATGGTTATCGTTGTCTGACCAGAGAAAAGCAGTTTTATATGGAAAATTATCCTAACCTTGCGTTAGAAAAGGGAAACGTGGACGAAGTGATTGCCATGATGGTGAAGGGAGAAGCAATATGAAAGGATTATTACTGAAAGATTTTGCCCTGATGAAGGGACAGCGAAGATTTTTTTTGATGTTGCTGCTGATTGGAATGATTCCGGCGCTGGCCGGAGGCAATGTGGGTTTTCTTACCGTCTATCTGCCTTTTGGCTTCTGCTTTTTTACCATATCTACTATCAGTTATGATGAGATTGACAATAGCCTGCCCTTTTTGCTGATTCTTCCGGTTAGCAGAAGAGAATACGCAGGAGAAAAATATGTGTACGGCATAATCTGTGGAGTTGGAACTTTGGTGTTATGCCAGCTTTTGGGTATAGGATATGGCATATTCCATGATGATTTTCTGATGATTCCCTATTTTGTTCAAGGAGGAGTCACAGCTGTAATTATGATAGTTTTTTTTGCAATTATGATTCCCATACAACTGAAATTTGGGAGTGAAAAGGGAAGAATTTTTCTCTTTGCTATTGTGATAGCAGTAATGGGAAGTATAGCTGTGCTCAATCGTCTGCTTCATCTTAGCATAGAAGCAGAGAAAGCCGTGGGATTTTTGGCAGATATTCCCGTATGGGGATATATTTTGGGCAGTATCGTGTTGTGTGTACTGGCATTGGGAATCTCCTACAGTATCAGTGTCAAAATTATGGAGAAAAAAGAGCTGTAGAGGAAAAATATTTTTAGCAATGAGCGAAGAGAGACTTTTTTCAGATAGACCCTGGAGGGCTGCTGAGAAGTCTCTCTTTTTATCTGCGGGCCAGAAAATATCAGGTTTCTGCCATTTTCTGAATCAGTCGCCGGTTATAGACTAAATGCAAGTACATGGCATCCTGCGCACGGACAGAGTCGTGGGCGCAGATAGCTTCTGTGATTTCCCTGTGAGTTTCTATCGTCTCTGTGTAGAGACGGCTTTTGGTTATTTCCACAAACAAAGGAATAGAACTGTTAATGACAGGAATCAGGCGGGGAACCACCAGATTCTTGCTGCTCATGGCAATGGCCGTATGAAATTCAATATCTTTTTGAATGTGATTTTTCTGTTGGAGCAGTAAATCTTCCACTTCGCTGCACAAAGCAGTGATTTTCCGGATGTCGTTTTCATCTGCCCATTTTGCAGCCATTGCAGCAATGGAAGGTTCAAGTAAAAAGCGTACGTCCAGCAAGTCTGCCACCAGTTTCTTTTTATCGCCTATAAAAGTGAAACCAAGAGGGTCTTCTACCATTCCGGGAGAAGCAGCTACATAAGTTCCGGAACCCTGACGGATAGTGACAATATTTCGGGAAGCGAGAAGCTTCATGGCTTCACGAATGGAACTGCGCCCGGCATGGAGCCGATTCGACAGGTTTGATTCGTTAGGCAGCTTGTCTCCGGGCTGCAGATGTTCTTCTAAAATCAATGCAATGATATCCTCGGCTATTTTCTGCGGAAGACTTTTTTCATCTAAAGCGTCTGGTGAGATCGGATTGGTCATACGTTTTCCTCGTTTCTTTTAAATGTATCCTTTGTTCTATATAATAAAGTAGAAGGAGATTTCTTGTCAAATCGTGAAAATGCACAAAAAACAAAAGTGAAAATTGGATAAAATTACGATATTGTTTTTTTGTAAATGAAAAAATTATAATGTTAAACATCGGATGAATTTGGAGAATAAATAGATTGCAATGAAGTAAAAACAAAAAAACAAAGTGAAAATCAAAAAAACATGAAAAAACATCAGATGATTTAGGAGGAATACAAAAATGGCAGATACAACATTTACAGCCGACCCAACAAGACTGATGGTGGCTGCCGCAGTTGGAATTGTAGTTTTGCTGGTGCTTATTATCAAAATGAAATTGCACCCGGTGTTATCTATGATGATTTCCGCTATTCTCATTGGAATCGGAGCAGGCATGCCGCTGTCTATGATTTCTGAGACTGTGGAAAAGGGAGTGGGAGAAACCCTTCAGGGAATTGCCTTACTGGTAGGACTTGGCTCTATGTTTGGAGGCATTCTGGAATCCAGCGGAGGTGCGAGAGTAGTTGCCCAGACGTTAATCAACAGATTTGGACAGAAAAAGGCAGGGGCAGCGCTGGCTATCACCGGACTGGTCATTGGAACTACAGTATTTTTTGAAGCCGGAGTTGTGGTATTGATTCCGCTGGTTTTCAGCGTGGCAAAGCAGACCCGAAAGTCCACCCTGTATTATGCGATTCCTCTTCTGGCAGGATTGGCCAGCGGATATGCCTTCGTGCCGCCTTCTGCTGCGTCTGTGCTGGTCTCCGATGCTCTTGGCGTAAATCTGGGAACTATGATTTTACTTGGCGTTCCTACAGCAATTCTCAGCATGACCACAGCAGGAATTATCTGGGGCAGATTTATTGGAAATAAGATTTTTACCGAGTTACCCCAGAATGTAAAGGAAATTCATGATGAAAAGGAGGAAACCCTTCCTTCTTTCGGACTTGTGCTGGGGGTTATTCTGGTGCCGCTGATCTTGATTCTTTGCAGCACACTTGCAGAATACATACCTTTTCCACAAGAAGTGAAAGATGGATTGAAATTTTTAGGAGAACCTTTTCTGGCACTTACGATAGCTACTTTATTCTCTATGTATTTTCTTGGAATACGGAGAGGAATGTCCAAAAGTCAGTTGAAGCAGATACTGGAGCACTCTTTGCGCCCGGTTGGCATGATTCTTCTGGTGATTGCCAGCGGTGGTGTTATCCGCTGGATGCTTCAGGATTCCGGCCTGGGAAATGTGATTGGACCTATGCTGGAGAACAGTGACTTACCTCTGATACTTGTGGCTTTTTTCATTGCGCTTCTTGTGAGAGCGTCTGTAGGAAGTTCTATTGTAGCCATTACTATGGCATCAGGTATCATGGCTTCTATGCCGGCGGTCATGGGAGAGAATATGTTGTACCGCGGGGCTATGTGTCTGGCTATCTGCGGGGGAGCTACGGCTTTGAGTCATGTGAATGATGCAGGTTTCTGGCTGGTGGGAACATTTCTGGAAATTGATGAAAAGACTACATTGAAAACCTGGACCATTATGGAGACAATCGTAGGTGTTACAAGTTTGCTTGTAGGACTGGTCGTTTCTATGTTTGCATAAGCTCCATGATGAAAGGAAAATGGCGGAAAATAAAAAAAGTAGTTGACATTTCAGAAATCAGGGCTATAATGGTTATTAAATCAATTACAACATATTAATGTGATAAAACACCGAAATCCGATGAAGGGAACAAGGTCATATTTCAGAACGGTATTTCAGAGAGTCTGCGTTTGGTGAAAGCAGATATAGCGGGAAATGTGAATATCCTCCCTAAGGAGCTGACTGAAAGAAGCAGTAGGTTCAGCCGGAATCCTCCGTTAAAGGGAAAACATATGAAGTATGTGAGCGCTGCAGGAAATCTGCAGAATGAGGGTGGTACCGCGGATTATATTCGTCCCTTTCGGCAAGAGCCGGAGGGGGCTTTTTGTCGTGTGAAAGTTCATGAAACTTTTCTTGGGTGTTTGCACAGAAGAAGGAGGATTTCTATGAAAGCATTACAAAAAGCAAGCAAATTTCTATCCAATTACACTTCGGCCGTGGTGATTGCCATAGCGGTTGTCACCTTTTTCCTTCCGGGGCTGATGGGCTGGGTCAACTTCCAGTTGTTTACAGATATGGTGGGCAATAAATTTACCAGCCAGTCTTTGATTATCGGAATTATCATGTTCAGTATGGGACTGACACTGACGACCCAGGATTTTAAAATTTTGGCGCAGCGTCCTCTGGATATCTGTATCGGTGCAGCTGCCCAATATCTGATTATGCCGTTTCTGGCTTTTGCGGTCAGCCGTGCCCTGCATTTGCCGGATGGCATTGCCCTGGGACTGATTTTAGTAGGCTGTTGTCCGGGGGGAGTTTCCTCCAATATCATGTCCTACCTGTGCGGCGGTGACGTGGCCTTTTCTGTGGGCATGACTACGGTATCCACACTGTTGTCCCCGATTATGACACCGCTTCTGGTTGCTTTTCTGGCAAGCGGAACAAAAATCAATATTCAGGGGCTGCCCATGTTTGTGTCCATTATCAAAACCGTGATTCTTCCTATTGCCGTAGGATTTCTTCTTAACTATCTCTGGGGAAAGAAAAAGACTTTCCAGAATATCCAGAAAATGATGCCCGGTGTTGCTGTATTGGGTCTGGCCTGCGTAGTAGGCGGTGTTATTTCTTCACAGGGCGCAAACTTCTTCAACTCAGGTGTTGTCATTTTTGTAGCTGTTCTGCTTCATAACGGACTTGGCTATCTGTTGGGCTACGGTGCCGGTAAACTGACAGGCATGAACACTGCGAAGAAAAGAACAATCTCTATTGAAGTGGGTATGCAGAATGCGGGACTTGCCACCAACCTGGCCACTACTACGGCACAGTTTGCCAGCACCCCGCAGTCCGCAATTATCTGTGCGGTATCCTGTGTATGGCATTCCATTTCCGGAACCTTGATTGCCGGTTTCTTTGCAGGTCTTGACCGTAAAAAAGAAAAAGCAGAAAGCACGGTGGGAAGCGGAGCCATTCTTTCTGAAAATGAATGATTTAAAGGAATTCTGAAAATGAACCGTAAAATTTTGATTATAGAAGATGATTCTGTCATACAAAAAGAACTGAAAACACTTTTAAAAGGCCACGGATATGAGGTGCAGGCTGTGGAAGATTTCCGTCAAACCATAGAAACGGTAAAGCAATTTTCCCCCCATTTAATTCTCCTGGACGTTAAACTGCCAGGAGAAGATGGATTTTCCCTATGTGCGAAAATCCGCAGCTTTTCCGCTGTGCCCATTGTGTTTGTCACCAGCTGCAGCACAGATATGGATGAATTGAACAGCATTATGCTGGGAGGAGATGCATTTATCACAAAACCCTATCATACAGCCATTCTTCTGGCAAAAATGGATTCCCTTCTCAAAAAAGCCTATCCAAGGGAACAGAATACCTGTCTGACACACAGAGGTGTCACCCTTCATCTGGAGGACAGCACCATATCCAGGGGAGAAGAGAGTGTAGAATTGACAAAAAATGAAGTGAAAATTTTATATTATCTGTTTTGCCATGCAGGAAGTATCTGCGCCAGAGGGGATTTGATAGAATACCTGTGGGACAACCGTCTTTACGTAGATGACAATGCCCTGAGCGTGAATATCAATCGTATCCGGGAGAAACTTTCCTGCATGGGAGTACAAGACTTTATTATTACAAAACACAGACAGGGATACCGGATATAATGCCTTATGAATGGATGGAGCGGCTGAAAAGTATCCATGTACTTATAAAATAGCAGAGGAATAAACCGGCCAGAATACTTACAGTTGTGCCTGCCTGCAGCAGCAAGGCGGTAACCCCAATATACGCAGAGATTTCTGCTGATATAGATTGTACAAAATAGGCAATCACAACAGCAGCAACTATGACAGCTACAAGGACTGGAAGGCCAAACCAGACACCTAACTGCTTCAGCACCAGTTTCTGTATACGCGGCTCCTCCACGCCTAATTTTCTAAGTACGGAGAAGCGGTATTTGTACTGGTCTGCGTCCAAAAGCTGCTGCAGGGAAAGTATCGTAAGGCAAATCACCATGATTACCACAGCACCATAAAGCATTGCAGCCTGTAAGATGAAATTACTTGCTTTTGTGCTGTTAATCTGCAGGGTGCTTAAACGAATTCCATAACTGGTTTCTTTATCTGTCTCTTCTGGATATTTTGCTGTGAAAATTTTTTCCAGTTGGCGGGCGTTTTCATAAGAAATCGTGTCCTTTGTTGTAATATAGCGGTTTTGCATAACCGGAAGCAAGCGCTCACACACCTTATCCGGGAACACATAAAGGACATTGGTATAGGAATTGTAGGCCGTTTCCCCAATGGAGTCTTCATAAAAGGACTGCTTAGAGAGCGTTAATGTTCCGGCGTCTGTTGCAACACGGGTATGACTTTCCAGAAAGCGGTCGATTTCTTCCGTCTCTGCAATGGACTTCCACTGCGTGGTAAACGCATTTTCTGCCAGAGAAACAGGAGTATATCCAAGCATTTCCCGTATGGCATTGTAGTCGCTTAAAGAAATTGCCGCAACAGGAAAATCGTATTTTGAGCGGCTGTGAAAATCATCTTTGTTTGGAAGGTATAGATGAAAAGTGCAGTCGTATGCCGCTTCAAGCTTGTGTTCTGCCAAAAAATCTGTCACCAGGTCATAAGTATCATGGGGCAGATTTTCTTCTTCATATACGTCGTTGTATCCGGAATAAATCTGCACATCATACATAGAGCGTATATCCAGATAACCGGAAGCCCAATTCACCAAAATGGGGGCCGCAATGAACAGAAAAACAGCAAGCACTAAGGTTATACAGATAAGAGTCATGGTCTTGCTGGTTGTATTCAGCTTCGATAAAATCTGTCCAAAAAAGAAAAGAGCTTCCTGGCGGTATCTGTGTTTGGACGATTTCTCTTTCCAGGCCAAAAGGAAGCTGCCGGCAAGGTAAAGGAAAGCACAAATAAAGAAAAGCAAATCCATCAGGACAAATACCAGATATTGATGGATGGTTCCGCTGCCTAAGGCCAGATAGTATTCCTTTGTCAATGCGGGGACACTGGCTGCTGTGCATGCATTTAGAACAGAGCATACAAGCAAACCTGAAAGCAGTGTGGAGTCACTTGCTTTTTTCTTTTTTATCAGGCACAGCACAGACCAAAGCAGAGTCATGGCCGGAAAGAGAATGTTTCCCCAGAACATGATTTGTACAGGAAGGGCGAATCGGGAGTCATAGTAAAACCAGACTTTTTGTATTCCTGTAAGGAGCATCCACACGGACAATCCTTCAAAGAGGATGACCACACCAGAAATCCAACGACTCCTTTTTAATGCAGGCTCGTTTTCCCTGCCTGATAAAAGCATATCCATTATTTTTGCCTTTTGGATGGCGTGGGTATTCCACATCCCCACAAGCAGGAAACTGCATACAAAGAAGCAGACAGTCAGCAAAACCGTATCTGGAAACAGGATCCATGTCAATTCATAACTTTTCCCATAGGAGGTCAGCAGCAGGGCAGTGATAAATTGGGAACAGAACACACCAAGGAAAATTCCAATCACAATAGAGAGTGTTCCCATGAGAAAGGTTTCGGCAAAGAAAATCCTGCCAATGATTTTTTGTTCCATACCCATGACGGACTGCACTGCAAATTCTTTTTGCCTGCGCTGAAGCATATAACGATTGACAAAATGTATCAAAAACAGCACAAGCAATGTAATGAGGCAAATGGCTGCTTTCAAGCCGTCACTTAAGAGTGTGAAGTCGTATTCACTTCCTATATCCGGCCTGTAATAGCTGCTGGCAATGGACAGGAAAGAATAAAACAGGGCAACGCAGATAGTCATGGTTACAATGTAGATTAAATAGTCTTTTACAGACCGGCGGGCATTTTTGAGAACAAGTTTAACATACATGGCTTTGCCCTCCTCCAATCATGGTAAGGACATTCAGAATTTTATTGAAAAAAGCACTTCTGCTGTCATGTCCCTTACACAGTTCCGTGAAGATTTCCCCGTCCCTGAGAAAGAGGATACGATTGGCATAGCTGGCTGTAAAAGCGTCATGGGTTACCATGGGAATCGTAGCGCCCATCTGTTCGTGGATACCTTGCATGGTGGACAAAAGCATTTGAGAGGAATGGCTGTCCAAAGCTCCTGTGGGTTCGTCTGCCAAAAGCAGCCTGGGATTGTTGATGAGAGCCCTTGCACAGGCGCAGCGCTGTTTCTGGCCGCCGGATACCTGGTAGGGATATTTGTTTAGAATATCACAGATATTCAGCTTTTGCGCCATATCCCAAATGCGGGGTTCCACATCCTGAGCCGGGGTTTTATGAATGGCCAAAGCCAGGGCAATGTTTTCGGAAATTGTCAAGGTATCTAATAAGTTAAAGTCCTGAAAGACAAAACCTAAGTTTTCTCTGCGAAACCGGGCAAGAGACTTTGGCTTTATCTCCGTAATGTCTGTTCCTTCTAAATAAATGTGGCCTGCGCTTACGGTATCAATAGCAGAGATACAGTTAAGCAGCGTTGTTTTTCCGGAGCCGGACGCCCCCATAATACCGAGAAATTCTCCGGCCTCAACGGAAAAGCTGATATCCTGAATGGCCTTCGTGATATTCCCTTCATTGCCATAGTATTTTTGGATATGTTCCAATTTCAAAATGGTACTCATGTGTCTGACCTCCTTAAGTCTTTTCTGTATTGGATTATAAATGGCCTGGGAATTTTTTTGTATCAGGTTTTCTTACACAGTTCTTACAGAAATGTAAGAATTGCAGAGCCTGTCAGTTCTGTACCCCGGTAACAAAATCGTTGACAGGAAAAGACAGCGTAAGAGTTGTCCCTTTTTCTTTCGAGTAAGCAGTCAGCCCAATTCCAAGCTTATCACAAAGACGCTTGCACAGATACAGCCCAATTCCAGTGGAATTTCTGCCGGTTCGCCCATTCTGTCCGGTAAAGCCTTTTTCGAAAATGCGGGGCAGGTCGCCTGGGGGTATGCCGATTCCGTTGTCTTCTATACATAAAAGAATATGCTCCTGCTTTCTTACCGTAAAAAAGTGTAAAGCCGGCTGTTCTGTACCATACTTGACAGCATTGCTGATAAGCTGGTTTAAAATAAACCGTATCCATTTATCATCCGTATAAACACAGTGCTCCAGGTTGTCTGCAGTAATTCTCATATTGCTCTGCCGCAAAAGATATTTGTTGTCTGCAATGGCGTTATGTACCACATCACTTAGCTGGATTTCCCGTATAGAGTAATCTTTTTCTGTATGTTCACTACGGGCATAGTAGAGCGCCTGTTCTGTAAATTGCTGGACATTTTCCAATTCTGCCAGCAGTTCTCGGGTAAAGGAGGAACGGTTATTTTCGCAAAGCAGCTTCATGGCTGTGATTGGGGTTTTGACTTCATGTATCCACTGCTCGATGTATTCCTTATATTCTTTTCGTTCCCGTTGGATTTCCCCTATTTTTTCAATCATAGATTTTTCTGCCATTTTCATAATCTGGTAGAAGACCTGATCGGCGGCTTTCTCCGGTACAGCCATGATTTCCGGTATTAAGTACCGTTCCTCTAACTGCTCTGCCATGTCTAACAATTTGTTCAGACGAGTCTTTTGCATACAGCAGACAATGACTAAGTATGAAAGCAAAACAAGCAGCCAGACCATAAGAATAAACAGAACCGTCTGTACGGCATTGCCATTGGCCAGTAAAAACAGGGCAAGTGCCAGCATACCCAAAACATGGATAAAAATAACGGGCAGTTGATTTCTCAGATATTGTTTTACGCGCATAAGGTATCCCCTTTCCTGTTGTCTGTCTTCCTAAAGATGTCTTTCTGTTACTCTATTATACTGTGCAGGAGAGATTTTCTCAATATGGCAAAGTCTTGACAAAAAAGAAAAAAGGCCTATAATAGTTCTTTGTAAAACGGTTCTTTTTAAAACTATCAGCAACGGGAAAGGAGAGGTGGAAAATGAGGCCGGAAGCATCAGATATGCGGCTGTTGATGCGGTGTGTGACAAAGCTGTATGAGCAGTGTCTGGAAAATATTCGGGGAGAATATGGGCTTTCACAGATAGAAATCGCCATTATCGGATTTCTGTATAACAATCCGGGAAAGGATACTGCTGCAGAGATTGTGGAGCTGCGAAGGCTTCCCAAGGGAAATGTATCACAGGGCGTGGAACTTTTGGTAAAAAAAGGGCTTGTAAAACGAAACGCTGATACAACGGACCGCAGAAAAGTGCATTTGTTTTTGGAGGAGGCGGCAATTCCCATTTGCAGCGGAATTGAAAAGGTGAATCAAAAGTTTGAGGAGCAGCTTTTTGCCGGTCTTTCCGGAGAAGAAAAAGAGATATACGAGAGAATCAACAGACAGCTTATGGAAAATATTGAGAAAGGAATGAGTTTTCATGAAAAGTGACAAAGATTTTCTGGGTACACAGCCCATTGGAAAATTGCTTTTAAATCTGGCGCTGCCCACGGTTGCCGCGCAGATTATCAACATGCTTTACAACATTGTAGACCGTATTTATATCGGACATATTCCTAAGGCGGGGGCCATGGCGCTGACCGGAGTGGGAGTCTGCATGCCTCTGATTATGATTGTGTCTGCCTTTGCAGCACTGGTTGGAAACGGCGGTTCTCCCAGAGCTTCTATTGCCATGGGGAAAGGTGACAATGAGTCTGCAGAGAAAATTTTGGGCAACTGCTTTACTTTGCAGATAGTGATTTCCACTATTTTAACAGCCGTGCTGCTGCTTTGGAACCGAGATTTTCTCATGGCGTTCGGGGCCAGTGAGGATACCATTGAGTACGGTGTCAGCTATATGAATATTTATGCACTGGGAACTATTTTTGTACAGCTTACCCTTGGTATGAACGCTTTTATTACAGCTCAGGGATTTGCGAAGACGGGTATGCTGTCTGTGCTGATTGGTGCAGTTGCCAATATTGTCCTGGACCCCATTTTTATTTTTGGTCTGGACATGGGGGTAAAAGGAGCGGCCCTTGCCACCATCCTTTCTCAGGGATTATCCTGTATCTGGGTAATGGCATTTCTTTTCGGAAAGAAAACATTCCTGCGTATTCAGAAGAAGAATCTGAAACTGCAGAGGAAGGTCATTTTTCCGTGTATTGCTCTGGGTTCTTCTGTTTTTGTTATGCAGGCCAGTGAAAGTATTATCTCCATCTGTTTTAACTCTTCTTTGCAGAGATACGGCGGAGATATTGCCGTAGGCGCCATGGCGATTCTTACCAGTGTGATGCAGTTTGCCATGTTGCCGCTGCAGGGACTGGGACAGGGAGCGCAGCCCATTATCAGTTATAATTACGGTGCCCGCAATGAAAAACGTGTAAAATCGGCGTTCCGTCTGCTCTTGAAAGTCAGTTTGTTTTATTCCCTGCTGCTGTGGGGACTGGTGATGCTGTTCCCAAGGGCTTTTGCCGGAATGTTTACTTCTGACGGAACCCTGATGAATTTTACAGAGACCGCGCTGCGTGTCTATATGGCCGCTCTGTTTATTTTCGGTATTCAGATGGCGTGTCAGATGACTTTTATGTCTATCGGAAACGCAAAGGCCTCTATCCTAGTAGCCGTTATGAGAAAATTTGTGCTCCTGATTCCTCTGATTTACCTTATGCCCTTGATTTTTGACGGGGATAAGACGAAAGCAGTCTATATGGCAGAGCCGGTGGCAGACACGTTTGCCGTGATTTTTACGGTGGTTCTTTTTGCCCGTCAATTTAAAAAGGCACTTGCTGAAATATCCCGTTGAGATATGGGGGAAAAAGGGATATAATAGGGGTTGTAATAGATTAAGAGGTGGGAAACCGTCTCGGATAGGAGTAATATGAATTACGAAGAAGCAAGAGTATATTTGGACGAAATTTCCAAATACGGAAGTGTACTTGGCTTGGAGAATATGAAAGAGCTGCTGGTCAGACTTGGTAATCCCCAGGAAGATTTAAAGTTTATCCACATTTCCGGAACAAATGGGAAAGGGTCTGTGCTGGCTTATCTTTCAACGATACTGTCCGGCGCGGGATATCGCACAGGAAGGTACATATCCCCTACACTGTTTTCTTATCGGGAGCGGATTCAGGTCGATGAGAAAGAAATTGAAAAAGAATCTCTTGCCCGTCATGTGACAGCCATTTCAGAGGCTGTGAAAGATATGGCGGAGCAGCATGCGGGAACACCTACGATTTTCGAGGTGGAGACTGCTCTGGCTTTTCTCTATTTTAAGGAGAAAAAATGTGATGTGGTAGTGCTGGAGACAGGGCTTGGAGGGGCTCTGGACGCTACCAATGTGATTACTACCACACTTTTGGAGGTCATTGCCTCTATCAGTATGGACCACATGGAATTTCTGGGAGATACCCTGGAGAAAATTGCCGTGCAGAAGGCGGGCATTATTAAGCCCCATACCCAGGTAGTCTGTGCAGCCCAGAAGGAAGAAGCCCAAAAAGTGATAGAAGAAACCTGCAAAAGGCAGCATTGCTGCCTGCGGACGGTAAAGCAGGAACAGATAAGCCAGATTTCCTATGGACTTTCCGGGCAGAGTTTTACCTACGGCAAATGGGAAGAGGTGAGAATTTCCCTGGCCGGAAGTTATCAGGTGGAGAATGGCGCTCTGGCGCTGGAGGCTGTGGAGGCTTTGCGGGAAATAGGCTTCCTTCTTTCTGACGAGCAGGTTCGGGCAGGTATGCACAAGGCCTGTTGGAGAGGCAGATTTACACGGATTGCCCAAAATCCGGATGTGATTCTGGACGGTGCGCACAATCCGGCTGCAGCTCTGGAATTAAAGCGTTCCATAGAACTGTATTACAAGGACAGAAACCTGCACTATATTTTCGGTGTGTTTAGGGATAAAGACTACCGGAAAATCATTGCATTGACCGCACCTTATGCAAAGGACATTATAACCGTGGAAACACCGGGAAATCCCCGTGCCCTGCCGGCTGAAGAACTGCGGGATGCGGTGGCAGAGGTGAATCCGTCTGTGGAGGCGGCCAAAAGTATCAAAGAAGCAGTCCAAAAGACTCTGGAACGCGCGGACAAAGAAGACGCAGTGATTATCTTTGGTTCCCTGTCTTTTTTAAAGGACGCAGTAAAAGCAATTTCATGTGAGGGTAAGGAAAATGACGAAGAACAAAATGGATAAAGAAAAAATCGAAGAAGGCGTAAGACTGATTCTGGAAGGAATCGGAGAAGATATTAACCGGGAGGGACTTTTAGAGACTCCGGACCGGATTGCCAGAATGTATAAGGAACTGGCAGCAGGCTATACAGATGATGCGGCAAAACACCTGAAAAAGAGATTTCATGTAGATAACAACGATATGGTATTGGAAAAGGATATTCCTTTTTATTCCTTCTGCGAACACCATATGCTGCCTTTCTACGGTACCGCAGCCATTGCCTATATTCCAAATGGCGAAGTGGTGGGACTGAGCAAAATGGCAAGAACCGTGGAAGTGTTTGCAAAGCGTTTTCAGCTTCAGGAACGTCTGACCGCGCAGGTGGCGGATGCTTTTATGGAGGAGCTGAAACCTCAGGGCGTTATGGTGCTTGTAGAAGCAGAGCATATGTGTATGACTATGAGAGGCATTAAAAAACCGGGTACAAAAACGGTTACTGTGGTTACCAGAGGCGTCTTTGATGACAATGAAAAGCTGCAGAACAATTTCTACCGTATGCTGGAAAGACGGTAAATATGGACAGAGTAAATAAAATCTGCAGTCATGCGCTGTGGCAGCAGGCGGTGGCCAAGATACAGGAACTGGAAAAAGAGCGGGTTTTCTGCGGGCATGATGTGGCGCATTTTTTAGATGTGGCAAGATTGGCCTATATTGAAAATCTGGAGAAAGGTCTGGCTCTGGATAAGGAACTGATATATGGTGCTGCCCTGCTTCACGACATCGGCAGAGGGCTGGAATACACCCAAAACATACCCCATGACCAGGGAAGCCAGCTTCTGGCAGAAAAGATTCTGCCGGACTGCGGCTATACGAAAGAAGAAGAAAACGCAATTCTGGAGGCAATTTCCGGCCACAGAACAGCAGATACCGGAACCAGAGCGGATTTGGCGGGACTCTTATACCGCGCAGACAAGAAATCCAGGACCTGTCTCTTTTGTTCGGCACAGGCAGAATGTAAATGGAGCACAGAAAAGAAAAATCTTACCATAGAGGTGTAAGCTAGGAGGAACTTCTTATGATGAAAATCGGAAATCGTATGTTTGATGTGGAACAGGACTGTTCCATTATGGGAATTCTCAATGTAACCCCGGATTCTTTTTCTGACGGGGGCAAGTGGAATGATATAGAAAAGGCAAAAAAGCACACAGCAGATATGATTGCGGAAGGTGCGGCCATTATTGATATTGGCGGAGAATCCATCCGCCCCGGTCATGTGCAGATTTCCATTCAGGAAGAAATTGACCGGGTAGTGCCGGTGATTGAAATGGTAAAAAAGGAATTTGACATTCCGGTATCCATTGACAGCTATAAAGGAGAAGTAGTGGAAGCGGCTTTAAAGGCAGGGGCTGACCTGGTGAATGATATCTGGGGACTGAAATATGACGCAAAAGTTGCCGAACTGATTGCCGAATATCAGGTGCCTTGCTGTCTGATGCACAACCGGGAGAAAGCGGAATACAACAACTTTTTAGACGATATGTGCCAGGATATGCGGGAGTCTCTGGCTATTGCGAAAAAAGCAGGCATTGCCGATGACAAAATCATTCTGGATCCAGGCGTGGGATTCGGAAAAACATATGAGCACAATCTGATGGCCATTCATCATCTGGAACGTCTGGTGGAATTAGGCTATCCGGTACTGTTGGCCACTTCCCGGAAATCCGTTATCGGAACGGCTCTGGACTTGCCTTCTGACGAGCGCGTGGAGGGTACTTTAGCGACTACGGTTCTGGGAGTACAGAAAAGGGCAGCTTTTGTCCGTGTCCACGATGTAAAAGAAAATTTAAGGGCTATCCGCATGACGCAGGCCATTTTAAGGGAAGGAAAATAAGCCATGAAAACATTGCAGTATGATGAAATTCATGTGGAAAATCTGGAAGTCTTTGCGAATCACGGAGTCTTTCCGGAGGAAACCAGTCTGGGACAGAAATTTGTGATTTCCCTTACCATGTATGTGGATACCAGAAAGGCAGGGAAAACGGACTGTCTGGAAGAATCTGTGCATTACGGGGAAGTCAGCAGCTTTATGACGGCCTATACAAAAGAACATCCCCGGAAACTCATTGAGGCGGCAGCAGAAGACCTGGCAGAAACGGTGCTGCTGCAGTATCCTCTTTTAAAAGGTGTGACACTGGAATTGAAAAAGCCCTGGGCGCCGGTGGGACTGCCTCTGGAGACGGTTTCCGTGAAAATTACCCGGTTCTGGCACACGGCTTATCTGGCCCTCGGCTCTAATCTGGGAGATAAGGAGGGCTATTTAAATCAGGCTATCAAAGAACTGGACAGCGCAAAAGACTGCCAGGTGGAAAAGGTATCTTCCTATCTGGTGACAGAGCCTTATGGGGGTGTGGAGCAGGATGATTTCTTAAATGCCTGCCTGAAACTGAAAACCCTGCTGTCCCCTCAGGAGCTTTTAGAACGTCTGCATGAAATTGAACAAAATGCCCACAGAGAACGGTTGGTTCACTGGGGACCCAGAACCCTGGATTTGGATATTCTTCTGTACGATGACGAAGTACTGGAAACAGAGGATTTAATCATTCCCCATGTGGAAATGCAGCTTCGGGATTTCGTATTAAAACCCATGTGTGAAATTGCACCGTATAAAAGACACCCTCTTTTAGGAAAAACCATGACACAGCTTTTGTGTGAATTGGAAGAAAAGGGCTGATGATGAAAGAAAAGATACTGGTTGCAGATGATGAACAGGAAATCGCAGATTTGATAGAGGTCTACCTGGAAAATGAAGGTTTTCAAGTACGGAAGTTTTACGATTCCAAAGAGGCTCTGGCCTGCATTGAGACCGAAGTGCCGGATTTGGCTGTCCTGGATATTATGATGCCAGATATCAGCGGTCTTACCCTTTGCAGGAAAATCCGGGAAAAACATAATTATCCCATTATTATGCTTACGGCCAAAAATGGGGAACTGGATAAGATTAACGGTCTGGCTCTGGGGGCAGATGATTATATGACAAAGCCTTTTCTGCCGTTGGAACTGGTGGCGCGAATTAAAGCCCAGCTTCGCCGGTACAAGCGGTATAATACCGGAACCGTGCAGGACGCAGGGGATATTCTTACACATAAGGGATTGGTGCTGAATAAGAAAACTCATGAGTGTACTTTAAATGAACGCCCGCTTTCCCTGACGCCTACGGAGTTTGCCATTTTGGCAATTCTCTGTGAAGAAAAGGGGAAGGTAGTCAGCTCCGAGGAATTGTTTCATCAAATCTGGAAAGACGAATATTACAGTAAGAGCAACAATACCATTACAGTTCACATACGGCATTTAAGGGAAAAAATGCAGGACTCCTTCGAAAAGCCCAGGTACATTAAGACAGTCTGGGGGGTGTGGCTACAAAATTGAAAACTAAAGGACGGAGAAACAAACGTCTTCGGTATATCAGGTTATTTGCTGCGCTTATAGCGGTTCCCCTTATCTGCTATACCATTTACTATATAGCGGATGTGTTTTTTAACGGGGCTTTTGTGGACTGGTTTACCCATCGGTTTGTGTATGAGCAGACCGTTTATGAGGGGGAGACGGCTTATGTAGAGCGTCAAATTGCCTGGAATGTGTTAAAACCTTTTCTGGCAAAAGTTTTTTTGCTGGCGGCGGCGTTCTTTGCCCTGTCTTTGGCGTTTGTCTCTTATTTCAGTCAGAAGCGAAAAGCAGAGAAACTTCTTTTGGATACCAGCCGGAAGATTCATCAGTATATGCACAGTGAACTGGAAGCAGAAGAAATTTTTCCTTCGGAATATGCCCAGGTCAGTACCCAGATTGTGCAGATAAAGGCGGACATGCAGCAAAAGGAACGGCGCTTAAAGGAAGAGGCCCAGAAGAAGAATGATTTGATTACCTATCTAGCCCATGATTTGAAAACCCCCCTGACTTCGGTGCTGGGATACCTGAATCTTTTAGAGGAGGCGCCGGATATGCCTGCTGCACAGAGAGAAAAATATGTGCACACTGCCCTTGGAAAGGCAGAACGTCTGGACAGTCTGATAGAGGAATTTTTTGAAATTACCCGGTATAATCTGCAGAATATGGTGCTGGAAAAAGAAAATCTGGATGTGTCTTATATGATGATACAGATGACGGAAGAATTTTATCCTGTGTTGTCATCCGGGCATAATACGGTCCGTCTGGAATTGCCCCAGGAATTTTTCGTGTACGCGGATTCGCAGAAGCTGGCCAGAGTTTTTAATAACCTACTGAAAAATGCCATTGCTTACAGTTATCCGGACACAGAAATTGTAGTAAGAGGAGAGCAGCAGGGGGAACAGGCTGTGATTTCTTTTGAAAATCATGGAAAAACCATTCCGAAGCAGAAACTGGATTTGATTTTTGAGAAATTTTTCCGTATGGATGAGGCCAGAAAAAGCAATACGGGAGGGGCAGGTCTTGGACTTGCCATTGCAAAGGAAATTGTGGAGCTTCACGGGGGAAGTATCTCGGCGGAAAGTAAGCAGGAGAAAACCGTTTTTCGGGTGACACTGCCGGAAAAACCCTCAAATTAATAAAATCTTAGGAAATACACAGGAAAATCTTAAAACACCATTCTTTTGTGTTTGTTACATTAGATACAGAGAGAAATCTGTAGAACAAACGAAAAGGATGGTGTTTTTCATGTCAAAAAGACGAAGAAGGAAAAGAAGAAAGCATATGCTGATGGGGTTTATCCTGTTTCTGACAGTGACGTATGGGCTGCTGGCATTGGGAACCTGGGCGGTGGGAAATTTACTGCAAAAGAACAGGGAAACAGAACAAGGAGTCCTCTCTGAAACTCTAAATCTCCAAAAACTCTCCAGCAAAGCAGCCGTGCTGACGGACCTTTCCACTGGAAAAATTCTGGCTGAAAAAAAGGGCGATGAACGGATTTATCCTGCGTCTCTTACTAAAATCATGACGGTGGTTCTTGCCATGGAGAAATTGGATAATCTGGATGATACAACGGTTCTTGACGGAGATATGTTCCGGGAGTTATATGCCCAGGGAGCGTCCATGGCGGGTTTTGCCCCTCAAGACCAGGTTTCTTACCGGGATTTGCTTTACGGTGCTCTGCTGCCTTTAGGCGCGGAGTGTTGTGAAGCTTTGGCAAGGGTCTGCGACGGTTCGGAGGAGGCCTTTGTAAAAGAGATGAATCAGAAGGCAAAGAAACTGGGAATGAAACATACCAATTTTAAAAATGTAACCGGACTTCATGACAAAGACCATTACACCACAGCAGAGGATTTATCCCTGCTTCTGGAATATGCGTTAAAAAATCAGGAGTTTTATGAAATTTTCACTGCAAAAAGTCATAGCATGGCTCCCACAGCTTCCCATCCGGAAGGATTTACCGTGTACAGCACCATGCGCCAGGAAATGGAGCAGAACGGAATTTCGGAGCCGGGAATTCTGGGCGGAAAGACAGGTTATACCTCGGAAGCCGGACTTTGTCTGGGAAGTCTTTTAAGCTTAGGGGGGAAGGAGTATATTCTGATAACCGCAGACGCACCGGGGAGTCATGAGACGGAACCCAGCCATATTTTGGATGCGGCAGAGGTCTGCCGGCAGTTGTCGCTCATTGGCAGTTGACAGAAAAATCAGGTTCCGGTAAAATATAAAGTAATGCAAATAGGAGAAAAATCAGAAAAACAGGATAGCTCAAACGTTTGACGCAAACCTTTGAGTAAAAAATGCTTGCCCTGGAGCCGGGTCTAAGGAGTATGATAGAGGTAAGCAAACAGAAAAGGAGCCTGAGATACATGGACAAAAAAGAGCTGCAGAATTTGCTGGAGCAGGTAGCCGGAGGACAGGTAAAGCCGGAAGATGCTCTGCTTCAGATAAAAACAGAACCTTATAAGGAAATGGGCTTTGCCAAGCTGGATACCCACAGGGGAATCCGTCAGGGCATGGCAGAAGTGATTTACGGTGCGGGAAAAACAAAAGAACAGATTTTAAAGATTGCCCAGGCCATGGTGGAAGAAAGGGAAAAGACGGTGCTGATTACCAGAATGAGCAAAGAGGCGGCGGAATATGTGGGCGCTTCCCTGGATTTGCATTATGACGACCTTTCCCGGACAGGCATTGTGGGACAAATACCGAAACCGGACGGGGTGGGCAAAATTGTGGTGGCTACCGGAGGAACCAGCGATATGCCGGTGGCAGAAGAGGCGGCTTTGACTGCCCAAGTGTACGGAAATGAAGTGGTTCGTCTTTACGATGTGGGTGTGGCGGGTATGCATAGGCTGATGGACCATATTGAGGATATTATGAGTGCCAGGGTGATTGTAGCCATTGCAGGTATGGAAGGGGCTCTGGCCAGCGTCATCGGCGGTATGGCAGACTGTCCGGTGATTGCAGTACCCACCAGCGTAGGATACGGGGCGAATTTCGGAGGACTTTCCGCTCTTTTGTCCATGCTGAATTCCTGTGCCAGCGGTATCAGTGTGGTAAATATTGATAACGGATTCGGTGCGGGGTATCTGGCAAGTATGATCAATCATCTGGAGGGGAGAAAAGAATGAAAACCTTATATTTAGAGTGCAATATGGGGGCCGCCGGAGATATGCTCATGGGCGCTCTTCTGGAACTGATTCCGGACCGGGAAAAATTTCTGAAAAAACTGAATCAGGCTGGCCTCCCCCATGTGAAGGTGTCTGCAAACCCGGCAGTGAAATGTGGGATTACGGGAACGCACGTTTCTGTGCATGTAGACGGCGCCGAAGAAGAGAGTGAGGAGGTATCCTTACAGGGAAGCGGACTTGAATCTCAGGAAGTGCATGAACACCACCACGGGCATACACACGCCCATGGACATCATCACCATGCGGGGATGAAGGATATTACAGAGCAGATTGACCGGCTGCAGACAGATGAGGCTGTCAAAGAAGATGTGAAGAATATTTACCGTATCATCGCCCAGGCGGAAAGCCAGGTACATGGCCGTGACATTACAGAAATTCACTTTCATGAAGTGGGTACGGCAGATGCTCTTGCGGATATTACAGGCTGCGTCATGCTGATACATGAACTGAAGCCGGAACAGGTGCTGGTTTCCCCTGTTACCACAGGATTTGGACAGGTGCGCTGCGCTCACGGGGTACTTCCGGTTCCGGCCCCTGCCACGGCTCGGATTCTTATGGGAGTGCCCTGCAATGCGGGAAGGATGGAAGGGGAACTCTGTACTCCTACAGGTGCGGCGATTCTCACCTATTTTGCCTCTGCTTATGGCAGAATGAGGGAGATGAAAATGGAAAAAATCGGCTATGGAATGGGGAAAAAGGACTTTCCAGCCGCAAACTGTGTCCGGGCAGTTTTGGGAGAGGCTCCCGCTGTTTGACAATTTGATACAGTTCTGGTATGATAGAAAAACGATTGCTTGATTTATGGAGTTGTTGCATTGATTGCATGTCGAGAATGTGCGGTGCGGCAACTCCATTTTTATGAGTAGTTAGAAAGAAGAGGTAAAGAATAAATATGGAAAATGTGAAATTTGAAAATCTGCAGCTTTGCCCGGAGATTTTAAAAGCTGTGAAATATATGGGCTTTGAGGAGGCTTCTCCCATTCAGGCTCAAGCGATTCCTACTATTATGGAAGGAAAGGATATCATTGGACAGGCCCAGACCGGTACGGGCAAGACCGCAGCCTTTGGAATTCCCCTGCTGCAGAAAATCAATCCTAAGGAAAAAAAGCCTCAGAGTATTATCCTGTGCCCCACAAGGGAACTGGCTATACAGGTAGCAGAGGAAATCCGCAGTCTGGCAAAATATATGCATGGCATTAAAGTTCTTCCTATTTATGGCGGCCAGGAAATTGTAAAGCAGATTCGATCTCTGAAAAGCGGGGTGCAGATTATTGTAGGAACACCGGGTCGTGTCATGGACCATATGCGGAGAAAAACGGTGAAAATGGACCAGATTCATACCGTGGTTTTAGATGAAGCAGACGAAATGCTGAACATGGGATTCCGGGATGATATTGAAACAATCTTAAAAGGGGTGCCGGAAGAGAGGCAGACCATCCTGTTTTCTGCCACTATGCCGAAAGCCATTATGGAAATTACGAAAAAATTCCAGAAAAAGGCAAAGGTTATTAAGGTTACCAAGAAAGAACTGACTGTGCCCAATATTGAGCAGTTTTATTATGAAGTAAAGCCCAAGAATAAAGAGGAAGTGCTGACCCGCCTGCTGGATATTTATACGCCAAAGCTTTCTGTTATTTTCTGCAATACGAAGAAGCAGGTGGACTTGCTGGTGACTGCCCTTCTGGGGAGGGGCTATTTTGCAGCAGGGCTTCACGGAGACATGAAGCAGGAGCAGCGTGACCGGGTTATGCAGGGCTTCCGCAGCGGGAAAACGGACATTTTGGTGGCAACGGATGTGGCAGCCAGAGGAATTGACGTGGATGAGGTCGAGGCGGTATTTAACTATGACCTGCCGCAGGATGACGAATACTATGTGCACCGCATTGGCCGTACCGGACGTGCAGGCCGTATTGGCCGTTCTTTCTCCTTTGTATCCGGAAAAGAGGTTTATAAGTTAAAAGAAATTCAGCGCTACTGCAAGACCAAGATTTTTGCGCAGAAAGTGCCGTCTTTAAATGATGTGGCAAATACTAAGATTGAAAATATTCTGGATTATGTGGAAACCATGATTGCAGAGGAAGATTTGACTGCCATGATTGATGCTATTCAGGACAAGCTGAATCATTCGGATTATACGGCTATGGATATAGCGGCAGCCTTTCTGAAAATGCAGAGCGGCATGTCTGAGATAAAAGAAGAGGAAGAGCCAGACTTCGGAGATACCGGGGCAGAAGAACCGGGGATGGTGCGGCTGTTTATTAATATCGGCAAGAAACACAAAGCAAAACCGGGAGACATTCTGGGAGCGCTGGCAGGTGAAAGCGGCATGCCGGGTAAACTCATTGGTACCATTGATATGTTTGATAAATATACCTTCGTAGAAGTACCTCAGGAATATGCAAAATCTGTGCTGTATGCCATGAAAAATGTGAAGATCAAGGGGAAATCCATTGCTGTAGAACCGGCGAACCAGAAATAACAGACAGAGAAAATGGCAGAAAGGAGAGAGATAAGGTTATGGCGAAGAATACAGAAGAAAGGAAGCGAACACTTGCGCTGGAAATCATTCAGCGCCTGAAACAGGAATATCCGGATGCCGGGTGTACGCTGGACTATGACCAGGCCTGGAAACTGCTGGTGGGCGTTCGTCTGGCCGCCCAGTGTACCGATGCCAGAGTGAATGTGGTGGTAGAAGAACTCTATAAGAAATACCCGGATGTGCAGGCTCTGGCTTTGGCTAAACCAGAAGAAATTGAAGAGATTGTCCGTCCCTGCGGACTTGGAAAAAGCAAGGCCAGAGATATCAGCGCCTGTATGAAAATCCTGTGGGAGGAGTATCAGGGAAAGGTTCCGGAGGACTTTGACGCGCTTTTAAAGCTGCCCGGCGTAGGCAGAAAGAGCGCCAATCTCATTATGGGCGATGTGTTTCACAAACCGGCCATTGTCACAGATACCCACTGTATTCGCCTGGTGAACCGTATGGGGCTGGTGGACGGATATAAAGAACCGAAAAAGGTGGAGATGGCTCTTTGGAAAATCATTCCTCCGGAAGAAGGCAGTGACTTTTGCCACCGTCTGGTTTATCACGGCAGAGACGTGTGTACGGCAAGGACAAAGCCCCACTGCGAGAACTGCTGTCTGAAGGATATTTGCGCCAGAAACGGCGTGGACTGAGAGAGGAAACCTATGAGAACGTGTCAGGAATATTACGGGGAACTTCGAGAATTCCGCCATTGGCTGCACCGCCACCCGGAGCTGAGCATGGAGGAAGAGGAAACCAGCTGTTTTTTGCTGGAACATCTGCAGAAATGGGGAATTCCCTGCCGCAGGACGGGCAAAACCGGAGTGATTGCCGATATTCAGGTAAATCCCCAGTGGAAAACCGTGGCTATCCGAAGCGAAATAGACGGACTTCCCATACAGGAACAGACGGGATGTTCTTTCGCTTCTGTTTATCCGGGGAAAATGCATGCCTGCGGCCATGACGCCATTACAGCGGTGAATTTGTGTCTGGCGAAAGCGCTCTGGGAAAACCGCAGCGCTTTGTCCTGCAATGTGCGTTTTCTCTTTGAGCCGGGTGAAGAAACCGGAGAAGGGGCAGCGTATATGATGGCGCATGGAGCGTTGAAAAATCCCGAAGTGAGGGAAATTCTGATTTTTCATTTCGCTAATCAGGAATCCAGGAGTATGGAGATTCAAAAGAGTATTACCACAGCAGCTATTGGCGGTATTACCATTTCTGTGAGGGGAAAATCCAGCCACTGGTTTCAGCCAAAAGAGGGAATTGATGCCTTGTATGCAGCGTCCAGACTGGCTGTGGAAATTCATAGATTAAATGAAACGCTGCAGACGGAATATCCCTTTGTCCTGGGATTTGGACAGATGTCTGCCGGAACGGCGGGGAATATTGTAGCAGGTGAGGCGGTATTAAAAGGCTCTCTTCGGGCTTTTGCAGAACAGGATTTCTCCTATGTGTGGCAGCAGTTGGAAAATACAATACGACAAATAGAAGAAGAAACAGGTGCGGATATTTGTCTGGAAATGAAAAAGAAAATACCGCCGATGATTAACGATGCAGAACTGGTAAAACGGGGCGCTGCCATCGGCCGGAAACTGCTTCAGGAGAAATTTTCTCTGGGAGAAAAGCCCTTTCTGGTAGGGGATAATGCAGCCTTTTATATGGAACAGATTCCTGGTATGCGGGTTGTGTTTCTGGCTGGAAAAGAGGATGAAAAAAATTATCCGGTGCATAATCCAGGGTTTGACATAGAGGAAAGCAGTATGGAAGACGCGCTGGAATTTTTGTATGAAATGGTGACGGGAGAATTTGCATAATATTTGAAAAAACAGGCATAGGAATAAAATCCTATGTCTGTTTTTTGAGGGATATTTTATCCGTTCTTTGCCCGTATCTGTATCAGTTCTCCTGCAATGCTCACAGCAATTTCACTGGGAGTTTCTGCCTGAATATTCAGTCCGATAGGGGTGGTAATTCGTGCCAGTTCTTCCGGTGTAAAGCCGTCGTGCAAGAGTTTTTCCCGTATAATGGCTTTTTTCCGTTTGCTTCCCATGACACCGATATACTTTGCAGGTGTCTTTAAAACCTGCTGCTGCACCAGATAATCGTACTGGTGTCCTCTGGTCATAATGCAGACATAATCCTCCGGCGTAATTTCAAAATAGTCGGAAAGCCGGGTGAAATCTCCGGTAATGCACTTTGCGGCAGCAGGAAAAAGCCGGGGACTGCTGAAGTGTTCCCTGTCATCGAAGACAGTGCAGGAAAACTCCAGATGTGTCAGCAGGGGAACCAGCTCCTGCGCTACATGGCCGCCGCCAAAGATGTAAACCATGCCTTTTCGTACCAAAGGTTCACTGTAGTATCTGCGCCCGTCTAGAACCGCCTGTGCAGCATTGGGCTTTAAAAGAGGGGCCGGATTTGAGAGGGAGAGCCCCCAAAGACCACTGTTTTCCTGGTAATAACCAGACTGCCATGCAGTTTCTTCCGTAATATCCAGAAGCAGCCAGGAATTTTCATTTTTGTTCCAGTCCGCTAAAAGTCTGCTGCACAATTGATAAAAATCTTGATTTTCCCATGAAATATATTGAAAATAAAGAGAGACGTCACCGCCGCATATCATACCCAGGTCAGCGGCCTGATTTTCTCTTAACCGGTAGGCCCGACAGGAAGATTTTTTCTCTGTCAGAGCTTTCTGGGCCTCTAAAACAGAAGTATGTTCTACACTGCCGCCTCCTATGGTGCCAAAAGAGGTTCCGTCCGGCAGCACCAGCATGCGGGAACCGGCGCCTCTGGGGGTAGAGCCGGAACTGGCAATCACGGTAACAAAGACGAAATCTTTTTGCTGTTCCATAGAAGCTTTCGCGATTTCAAATAATTCCTTCAAGTTTTTCATAATCCGGCAGCTCCTATTCGATATAAGTGACCCGTTCCTTATCAAAGAAACCACGGGTTTTCGGCTCTTCATCGGCTTCTCCTACGGCAATGACTGCCAGAGGCACACTGGAAACCTTCAGTAAGTCCCGAAGCTTTTCCACACGTTCCATAACCGGATAAAAACCGCACCAGCAGGTGCCGTAACCCAAATCCGTTGCCTGTAAAAGCAGGTTCTCAATGGCAGCTCCACAGTCCTGAGGGAAAAATCCGCTGCCTCTTCCTTCCTGCAAATCCGGTCTGGCGCAGACCACAATGGCAAGGCTGGCGGTCTCCAGCATTTTGGTGTAAGGGCTGATTTCCATAATCTGTTTTCGAATCTCCGGATTTTCCACGACTGCAAATTCCCATGGCCGGGTATTGCAGGCGCTTGGGGCCATCATAGCTGCTTCCAGCATGGTTTCAATATCTTTTCGGGGAATCTGCACCCCTTTTTTGTATTTTCGGACACTGTGACGGTTTCGTATTACTTCTGATGTATTCATAATGTAAACCTCCTGCTTTTTTTCTCTATTATAAACGTTTTTGGAAAAGGTTTAAACCCCTGTTTTTTCTTTTGCAAAGGTAAGGGTAATCCAAAGACGGCCGTCTTTGGATTCCGCACAAATATTTCCCTGCATTTTTAACATCAGCTCTCTGGAAATGGAAAGCCCAAGTCCCGCATGATTTCCCTGCCTTGCCTGGTCTGTCCGGTAAAAACGTTCAAAAAGCAGCTTGGGATGAACCGTCTCCCAGGTTTTGGTTTCATTGACAAAGGACAGAGTATTCCCTTTCTGATAAATAAAAAGCGTTCCTTGTCCATGGGTCAGAGCATTGGAAATCAGATTTCGGAGAACTCTTCTAAGCTGTGCGGGGTCCGCCTGTATCTCTGCATTTTCCTGCTCAAAGGAAATAGAAGGAGCTCTGTTCTGCGCCTGAAAATGGGGATAAAATCCTGCAAGGGCGTCACATAAAACAGGAAATAGCTGTATCTTTTTCATTTCTATGGGAAATTCATTTCCAGTCAGTCTGGTATAGAGAAACAACTCCTCCAAAAGTGTTTCCAAATCCTCCAGCTTCTGTCTGACAATCCGGCAGTATTTTTCACGCTTATCCGGGTCCTGGGTTCGCTCCAGAAGCTGCATATAGCCCGCTGCTCCGGTAAGCGGAGTGCGAATATCGTGGGATACACAGGACATGGTGTATTTTAAATCTTTTTCCGCTTCTTCCGCAGTCAGAACCGCCTGCTGCAAAACGTCCATAGACCGGTTTATCTGGCTGCAGAGGGCAAGATGTTCCCGGTCACGGAGAAAGCAGGTCAGACGCTGGTTGCTGTCAGGGCTGAAGTCCTGCAGCTGCCCGGTAAACTCCCGGAGCTGCTTTTTAAAGAGCATGAGCCGGAAGAAGAGAAACAGTACCAGTCCAAAAAGAATAAGAATAAGCAGTACCATGGTTTTTCCTCATCAGACAGGCAAAGAAACTGCCTGTCAGCAAATATCGTTTTTATTTAATACTACACAGGAGAGCTTTGTATAAAAAGCAGTCCAGAGAAAGGCCACCAGCAGAGCACCGCCTGGCTGCAGGAATGCACCGCTTTGAAAGGTTTTTGCCAAAGCGGGTGTTGCCAGTACATTCAGCGGCGGAAAAAGCAGACTGATGTGAACGCCGAAAAGGCCCGCCATAAAATCTGCTGCTGCGCCAAACAGCCCCAGTGCGCAGCTTACAGAAAGCAGAGCGCTTACAAGCACCCGTCTGGTCAGCATACAGAACAAAAGATTCTGAGCGCAGAGACTGAAAAGCCCTGCCCAGCCAAGAACCAGCATGGCGGCCAACTGTACCGGATTGCCCAGAGGATTTTGAAAACCTGCAGCAGGAAAGAGCAGAAGCGTTGCACCTGTTAAAAACAGCAGGAAAAATCCGCTTACAAATCCCAAAGTCAGAAGTTTGCTGAAAATATAATCTCTTCGTTTAGGATAGTAGGAAAAAATGTTTTTTCCAAATCCTGTAGTAAAATCATCACACACAATCACAGAACTGACAATGACTATGAGAGTGCTCATAAGTCCTCCGGAGAAAAGCAGACTTCCCAGAAAATCAGACTGTGTCTGTTCCTGAAAAGCAAAGGCGTCAGACACATCATCTGTGGTAATCTCCATACCGGCCTGACGGGCTCTCTCTGCAAGCGCAGGGTCAGAAACCAGCCGCATGGTTCCAAAGGCAATAAGAAGTACGAAACAAAGAATTGCGGCTGTAATATAAAGACCTTTTTGGCGAAAGACAGCGCGAAGCTGCATACGAAGAAGGTTAAGCATAGAAGATACCTCCTTTCTCCTGACTTTTGTTTTGCTCCATTAATTCCAGGAAATAGCCTTCCAAATCCTGATGATGTGTATAAATGGCCTGGACGGAAATATCTGCGGAAGTCAGAACGCTGGTGACAGCCGAAGAATCCAGTTTTTGATAGATACGGATTTCTCCATTGGGGTGTACCTCATAACGGGACAGGCCAAGCTGCTGTTCTAAAAGTACAGAGGCTTTCTTGGAATCGGCAGTTTTTACACAGAGGTAATCCCGGCATTTGTCATTGAGTTCTTCGGAGGAAAGTTCCTGAATCAGACAGCCATCTTTGATAATGCCGTACCGGGTGGCCATTTTGGACAGTTCTCCTAAGATATGGGAACTGATTAAAATCGTGATACCTTTTTTTCGGTTTAAATCCATGAGAATCCGGCGTACTTCATTCATGCCCTCAGGGTCCAGTCCATTGATAGGTTCGTCCAGAATCAGTAAATCCGGCCCGCCCAGCAAGGCCATGGCAATTCCCAGACGCTGCTTCATGCCCATGGAAAAATGCCGGGCTTTCTTTTTGTCTCCGGGATTGAGTCTTACCAGCCTTAACAGTTGGCAAATCTGCTTTTCCGGGTCTACAATGCCCATAAGCAATGCTTTTAATACCATGTTTTCGTGAGCCGAGCAGGAAGGCTCCAATCCGGCAGTTTCAATCAGAACCCCCATACGCCTGCGGACGGAAGGCGTATCCGGAGATTTTCCAAAAAGAGAAATGCTTCCTTCCGTAGGATGGGCCAGGTTGCAGAGCATTTTCAGCGTGGTGGATTTTCCAGCGCCGTTTCTTCCAATAAAGCCATAAATATCGCCTTTTTGTACATGCATATTCAGAGACGATACTGCTGCTTTTCCTCTGTAGCTTTTACAGAGATTTTGTGTTTCAATAACGTATTCCATAAAATCCTCTCCTTTTCTGTTTCTTTCCATACAGTATCTCTCAGAAATTTTCAAAAAGCGCAAAGAAAGATTAAAGAAAAGGTAAAGATGGTTCCGCCAGTTTAAAGCCAATTCCCCATACTGTCTGGATATAATGGTCTGTCTGGGTTTTTTTTAGCTTGGCCCGTATATTACTGATGTGGACATGTATGGTTTTGTCCTCCACAAAATAGTTTTCCTGCCACACCAGTTCAAAGATTTCCTGCTTGGTAAAAACCTTTTTGGGATGCTTTACAAGAAGTTCCAGAATCCCGAACTCATGTCCGGTAAATTCTACGGGGATACCTTTTGCGGTAAAGGTGTGTTCTTTGAGATTTAATATCCAGTCCTGATAGCGGAGCATTTCCTGGGCAGCAGGAGATGGACTGTGGCGGCGCAGCTGTACCTGGATGCGGGCTTCCAATTCTTCTAACGCAACCTACCTTGTCTTCCAGAGCAGACCGGGCAGAGAGTACAATCACCGGGGTTTGGGTATGTAAACGGATATACGTCAGAAGGTCTTCCCCTTTCATTCCCGGTATCATTAAATCCAAAAGGATGAGGTCAAAGGTTTCCATATCTGCCAGAAGTTTCCCCTCTGTGCCGGAAAAAGCCTGTCTGCAGAGATGCCCGTTGTCTGTGAGGAATTCGTATATCAGGCTGTTAATGACAGAATCGTCTTCTACAATTAAAATCTGCGCCATGAGATTGGCCTCCAATCGTTGAAAATTTATATTTAATCTAGCAAAAGGTATGTAATGATAAATTCAAACCATATTATAGGGCTTTTCCATATCCTGTGCAATAAAAAATTATGCGATTTCATGACGCTGAAAACCTCTGTAGGCCAAAGGCAGCACAGCCGCACAGCATACCACAGAAAAAACCGGAAACATAATATACGGCGGAACGACCAGTCCGGCAAATTCGTATGGTATCATGTGAAAGATATTAAAATAAGCCATACTGTTTGCAGGCAGCAGATGAAACAGACGGAACGCAGAAATGGAGTTCTGGGAAATCTGCACCATCATAGGGAAGATTAAAAATACGGACATCAGTATCATGACGCCGAAAGGCGATTTTAATTTGGCGGAGAGCAGCATGGTCAGTCCTGCCATCAACATACAGCCGCCGAAAAAGCAAAGTCCGCCCAGAAATCCGGCCTGTCCCAGGGTAAGGGGATAAATACACAGCACATCAAAAATCTGGACAGGTGTACTGCTGCCGTCAAAACCAAAGGTGAGCATGCACTGGAAATAGGTCTGTAGCAGAAGCAGAAGGCTGAAGCCTGCGGCAAAGGAAAATCCCGTAAACAGCTTGGCACGAATCAGTTTTCCCTTTCCATATCGGGAAGAAAGCAGAAGCTGGTCTGCGTGGCTGGTGTATTCCCCTGCAAACAGAGGAGAAAGACATATTGCTATGACAAAAGCAGACAGAATCCCTGTACTTTGCATAAGCGTGAGGAAACGTCCATAGCCCTCGGTATTGGAATAGGTAAAGGGTGTCTGCACTTTTTCGGCAGTTTTCAGGGTATGTTCTTTGGCGGTTTGACTCATAGTGGTATTTGCTATAGTATTTTTCAGCAAGGATGCTCTTTTTTCATAAAAATGGTTGGCGTCTCTTTTGGTCAGAGCCGCCATTTCCTCATAAGAAAACTCTTCTCCCGAAGCCCGGTAGACGCGCCCTGCAATGCCGTAGATGGAGCTGTAGGGTCTTGCATAGGTCTCATATTCTTCCAGACCAATGTAGGGGATTTCCGTATTTGGGGGAATCTGTGCATAAGCGTGGGCAGCTTCCAGAAGAAGTGCAGTATCTAAAGTTCGTCCGTTTAAATCCTTTGCATATTGGAGGTCTTTGAAGGTGGCCTCATAATTGGATTCCGAAACTTTTCCGTTTATGTAAGTGCTGCCAAGCAGGGGCCCCCACACGCTCAGTATGGATACCAGAAGGCCGACGGACATGGCCAGAATGGCGGATTTTCGCTTCCATATTTTTCGGTACTCAAATTCTACTAAAGTAAAAAAATGTTTCATAGGGATGCCTCCTCACTGAAATAATAAAGATACAGGTCTTCCAAAGTAGCAGTGACTGCCATGGCGTCTTCGGAAGGCTTTTGGCTGCTTACCAGGCGAAGAAGCACGTTTTCTTCTTCTTGACGGATATTAACGATGGGAAAGGATTTTTCTGTACAGAGTTTTTCTGCATATGCCGGAGGCAGCAGACATTCCCAAACCTTTCCTTCCAACACCTGTAGAATTTTCTGGGGACTGCCCTGATGAAGCAGTTTTCCGTCTTTCATGAGAAATATAGTATCTGCGATATATTCCACATCTGAGACAATATGGGTAGATAAAAGGACAATGCGCTCTCTCCCCAGACGGGAAATGAGATTGCGGAAACGTACCCGTTCTTTTGGGTCTAATCCGGCTGTGGGTTCGTCCAGTACCAGAATGGAAGGATTGTTGAGCATGGCCTGGGCAATACCCAGCCGCTGTTTCATACCGCCGGAGAAGGTTTTGATTTTCCGTTTTGCCTCTTTTTCCAGGGACACTACGGAAAGCAGCTCCAGCGTTTTCTTTTTGGCAGTGGTTCTGGACAGTCCTTTCAGGGAGGCCAGATAAAGCAGAAAGTTTTGTGCGGTAAATTCCGGGTAATACCCGAAATCCTGAGGCAGATAACCGAGTCTGTCCCGGTACGCCTCACTATGTACGTCTGCCTGATTAAAAGTAATGGTACCGCTGGTAGGCTTTAATACTCCGCATATCATGCGCATTAGCGTGGTTTTTCCTGCTCCGTTGGCGCCCAGAAGTCCGTAAACACCGGGAGTCAGCCGCAGACAGATGTTGCTGCAGGCCATTTTTGTTCCATATTGCCTGCTTACTTTATCAAGAATAAGTTCCATGGTGATTCCTCCGTTTTCTTTAAAAAGATAAAAAGCTGCAGAATAGTTGTGGCTGCAGAGAAACATGCTGCAAGCAGCCAGAATATCAGGCGGTTGCTCTGGTAAAAGGCGTCTGTATTTTGAAAGATTCCATTGCTGATACTGACCATGCACGTCACTGCAGCACAGCCGTAGATTCCTTCTGTGCCTCTTAAAATGTTTAAAACCAGGAGGGAAGCGGCACAGGTAAGAAGATAAGGTGTCAGAACATACAAAAGAATCTGCGCTGTATCAAAAGCAGACAGTTTCCCCACGGTAAAAAGTCCCATCAAAAGAACTGGGAAACTGCACAGACCCAGCCAGAACATGCGGGCAAGCAAAACCTGAGAAAGATTGAAACGGCAGCTCATTTCAAGTTCTGCCATTCGGCAGCAGGAAGAGCGAGCCAGTTCGGTTATGCCTATCAGTGCCAGAAAGGGAAGCAAAGAGGGAATAGCCATCCAGTTTTCCCTTGGGGAGACGAAAAATACGGCAAAAAGCAGACAGGAAACGAGCCATGTGCGCTTTCTTATGTAAGGAAGCTGTTGCAGCAAAAATTCTCCAAAGCTTTTTTTCTGCAGGGGAAGATTCCGCAAAAACTCTTCCCGATGAATCGGATTTGGAGGCTCAAAGGCATCTTTTAACGCATATCTTAATTCTTTTTTCACAGAAAATCCTCCTTTCGCAAATGCTGCCTTAATTTATCCAGAGCCTGTCCGGACTTTCGGTAAACCGCAAAGCGGGACAGGCCGGTAATAGCTGAAATCTGTTTCACGGAAAGCTGTTCTGCATAGCGCAGAAGCAGCAGCTCTTGCTCCTGGTATGAGAGTAAACAAAGTGCCTGGCGCACACACAGCTTTAGCTCTGCCCTGTGCAGCAGGACTTCCTCCGTGCCAGCGTTTTCATCCAGAGGGACAAAGGCTTTCCGGCGGAAAGTATCCATGCAGAGATTTCAGGCTATGGTATAGAGATATGCCAGTTCTTTTCCACGTTCCACATAGGTATTCTGAGAGATATATTTCAGAAAACATTCCTGTGTCAGGTCTTCAGCCAGAGCAGCGTTTTGGGTTTTAAAATAGCAGTACCGGTAAATTTTGTCATATTGTTCTTCTATGTCTGCAGACATCTGAAATCCCCCCTTCCTAATGTCTAACGGATTACTCCGGGAAGATGTGCGGTAAAATTAAATTTATTTTACCATAATCTGCAGTTTGTTTTGAAAAATTTTATACCGTCTGATTCACGGCACAGGGCAGCAGTTCCAAACGGATATAATAGCCTCTGTCATGTCCGCATACGGGGCATTTTTCCGGTACCTGCAGTCCGGCATAGATATTTCCGCATTTCAGGCACATCCAGGATGTTTCAATCTCTGACACGAACAGTGTGTTCGATTCCAGCATTTGGGCCAGAAGACGAAACCGCTCTCCGTGGGTTTTCTCGATTTTTCCAATCATATGAAAAGAAGCGGCAATTTCTGCAAATCCTTCTTCCCTTGCTTTTTCCTCAAATGCCTTATACACATCGTCGTGTTCTTCCATTTCGTTCTTTTCCGCAAAGCGCAGAAGTTTTGCCACATCCTGAGAAATATCCACGGGGTAATTGCCGTCAATGGAAATGTTTTTCTCTGCCAGAGCTGTCAGATGTTTATAAAAAATTTCAGCATGTTCCCGTTCCTGATTGGCGGTAAAGGTAAACACTGCTTCCACAACAGCCAGTTGATTCTTTCTGGCTTGTGAGGCTGCCATGGTATAGCGGTTTCTGGCCTGACTCTCTCCGGCAAAAGCCCGCATGAGGTTTTCTTTGGTAATACTGTTTTTTAATTCCATAGTTGTTTTCCTCCTGTTCCTTGTACTAGTATGTCCCGGACAGAGCGAATCCATGCCTGTCTTTGGAAGAACCTTTTTGTGAGAGGTACATAGGATAAAAGAAAAAGGATTTTTTATGGCATACGAAACCTATGGGAAAGTTGTTGGTGTGATACGAAATATCAGCAGGGGCAATTCCTGCTGCAGTTTTCTGGCAACGATACAGACAGAGACGGAAACGGTGAACTTTGTAGTGACCGGAGAAACCATGGTCATCGATCAGGTGCGGCTGAGAAGAGGGATGCGTGTAGCTGCTTTCTACGATACCAGCCTTCCGGCCCCGGCTATTTATCCGCCCCGGTATCAGGCAGAGGTGGTAACGGTTTTGCGGCAGAACCAGGATGCAGCATTGAATTATTTTGACGCAACTCTGACAGCAGAAGACAATTCTCTGAAACTGAATCTGTCTTCTGCAACCCGTATTTCCACTGTAAACGGGCAGCCCTTTACCTGTCATCCGGGAAATCAAGAACTGCTGGTTTATTATACAGCCACTACTTTTAGTATTCCTCCCCAGACCACACCTCAAAGAATCCTTGTTATGTGTCCTTCTTAAGTGCATAAGGAGAAGAACTGGGACTGCTGCAGAATCCATGGTTTTGTGTTCTTTCAGAGTGGGGGATTTTTTCCTGCGGCAGTCTGCAGAACACCCTGGTTTTAGGAAGAATGGTATGAAAAGGAAGAAAACAGGGCATGCTGTAAAGAAAAGGTTATAGGAGAAGCAGCATGAAATCTATTTGGACAAACTCCTGTATATTAAAAAGATGGGAGAATTTAAACAGGGAAATCGAAACAGAAATTGCCGTTATCGGAGGAGGCATAACGGGGATTCTGACCGCGTATCTGCTGCAGAGAGAGGGCAGGAGAGCAGTAGTGTTGGAGAGATACTTTATTGGCAGCGGCCAGACCCAAAATACTACGGCAAAAATCACATCCCAGCATGGGCTGTGTTATGCAGGTCTTATAAAGAAATATGGAATAGAGAAGGCCAGACAGTATGGATTTGCCAACGAAGAGGCGCGAAAGGAGTATGAGCGTCTGATAGAAAAGGAACAGATAGCCTGTGATTTTGAAACAACTTCTTCTTATGTGTACGGAAGGAGCGCCCGGGGATTGGAAGAAGAGGCGAGGGCAGCAGGCAGTCTGGGGCTTCCCGCAGGTCTTCGCAGGGAAGGGCTGACCCTGCCGTTTCCTGTATGGGGGGCGGTAGAATTTCACAATCAGGCTCAGTTTCATCCTCTGAAATTTCTTTCTTCTCTGGCAGAGCAGGTACAGGTGTATGAAAACACTCCGGTAGAGCGCGTCAGAGAGAACGTACTGTTCACTCCGGAGGGAAGGGTAAAAGCGGAAAAAATTGTTTTTGCCTGTCATTTTCCTTTCGTAAACTTTCCGGGGCTGTATTTTGCAAAAATGCACCAGGAGCGTTCCTATGTAGTAGCCCTGGAAAATGCCATGGAAGTAAACGGTATGTATATCGGTGCAGAAAAGCGGGATTTCTCTTTTCGCAGTTATGGGCCGTATCTGCTGTTGGGAGGAGAGGGACACCGCTGTGGAGACAAGACAGGACAAGCGGCAAGATATGAGAAATTGAGGGAAAAGGCGGCCCGGTGGTTTCCCGAAAGCCGGGAAGCGTGCTGTTGGTCAGCCCAGGACTGCGTTACCGCGGATTCTGTGCCTTTTATCGGCAGATTTTCCGGCAGCAGGCAGAACTGGTATGTGGCTACAGGCTTTCAGAAATGGGGCATGACAACAGCTATGACGGCAGCCATGCTCATTCGTGACGATATCTGCGGATTTACCAATCCCAATAGGGAAGTTTTCCGGCCCGGGAGATTACCTGTAAAGGATTTGGACTTTTTTCTTTCTGATGGCGTCCGTTCTGTAAAGGAACTGGCAAAACCGTTTTTTTACGACCCGCAAAAGACAGCCCGGGATATTCTGCCGGGACATGGCGGCATTGTCACCTATAAGGGGCGAAAAATAGGTATTTATAAAGATGAACAGCAGAATATCCATGGGGTTGAAATCCGTTGTCCCCATCTTGGCTGTCAGCTTTCCTGGAATCCGGATGAGAAAAGCTGGGACTGTCCCTGTCACGGTTCACGATTTGATTATGAAGGAAAACTGTTAAACGGTCCGGCGCAAAGCGGTCTTTAATCCTGCTTTTCCCGCAGCACCACGGCTTTGGAGGCAGAACGCCTCCGTTCATCGCTTAATTTGGCATAGTGCTTTTTCGTGGTATTGACATCAGAGTGTCCCAAAACGTCTGCCACCAGATAAATATCCCCGGTTTCCCGATACAGAGCCGTACCGTAGGTGCTTCGCAGCTTATGGGGAGTAATCGTTTTGACAGAAATGGCAGAAGCGTACTTTTTCACCATTTTTTCCACGGCATCCACGCTGATACGTTTGCGCTGGCCGGAGAGGAAAAGTGCTTCTTCATGCCCGGCGACCGGGGTAATGGCAGTTCTGGAGATTTCCAGATAATCTTTCAGAGCCTGTTCCACCTCTGTACCGAAGTAGACAATCATTTCATTTCCTCCTTTTCGCAGAATCCGGATGCCATTATTTTTGAAATCTACATCACCTATATTCAGTCCCACCAGTTCGGAAACACGAACACCTGTTCCGAGCAGGAGAGTAATCATGGCAATGTCGCGGTACTTTTGCTTGTTATAGTGATAAAGCTGTACGCCGGTCAGTTGATTTCCATAATTTTCAATATGGTCCAGAAGATTGGCCACCTCATCGGGATCTAACTGAATAATGGCTTTTTCCTTGATTCTGGGCATATCCACAAGGCGGACAGGATTAGACTGTAAAAGCTGGCGTTTGCACAGATAATCATAAAAACTGCGCAGACAGGACATTTTTCTGGCAATTCCTGTACGGGAGTTGGTTTCCAGTTTGTTGTCCGGGGTTTTGTAGGCCTTTAAATATTCCTCAAATTCTTCAAAATCCACAGGTTGTAAAAGGGATAAATCCTGGATAGAAATATCAGTCATGGGTTTTTCTTTTAAAGCAGGATTTGTAAGCTGCAGAAAACGAAAAAACACACGCAAATCGTATGCATAAGACAAACGGGTTTTGTCAGAGGTCGTGGGTTCCTTGGCGCGGAAATAATCCTTGACGTATGGAGGAAGTTCCATAAGGAATTCACGAAGTTTTACGGTATTTTCAATTTTTTCCTGTTCACGGTATGTAATTGGCTTTGCCATAAGAAAACCTCCAAAATGATTGTTTTGAGAGTAGTTTATCACAAATAAAGGAAAAAAGCTATAGTTTTTCGGTTAAATCTGTATTTGTCCGCTAAACTATTTTCAGAAGAAACAACTACTCTTGTGTATCTAAATTCATAGAATACATAACATATTTATGGTAAACTTAATAAAGCAAAAAAATAATAAGCACTCTTTCACGGAGCACCTATTATTTTTGTCATTTTTATCTCGCAAACGTATTTTCATCTAAAAGAATGGTAAACGGTCCGTCATTAATCAGGGAAACCTTCATGTACGCTCCGAATTTTCCGGTTTTGACTACCGGAACGCTTTCTTTGACTTTTTCAACCATGTATTCATACAGAGCCTCTGCCTCTTGGGGATTTCCTGCGTCAAAGAAACTGGGCCGATTGCCTTTTTTGCAGTTGGCATACAGGGTAAACTGTGATACCAACAGAATTTCTCCGTTTACATCTGCCAGGGAAAGGTTTGTCTTACCCTCCTCATCTGCAAAGATACGCAGATTTATCATTTTCTTTACATACTGGTCAACGGTTTCTCTGGTGTCTTCTTTTCCAATGCCCACCAGCACCAGAAAGCCTTTGTTGATAGATGAAATGCAGTTTCCCTCTGTTTCTACAGAAGCGCTGCTTACCTTTTGTATAACAAGTTTCATAAATGTGTATCCTCACTTTCATTTTCTTTACTGCTGTTCTGCTCTGAATTATTGTTTTGGGAAAATTCTACCGGCTGCAGGGTTTTTGGGTCAATATACTGAAGGTTTTCATACATTTTCTCGTCTGTTGGCATAGATTTTTTTCGTAACTCATGGTCGCGGAAATGCCTTACACCTGCTACCATAACAGCCCACAGAGGAACCCCGATAATCATGCCGGGAATTCCCATAAGCCCGCCGAACAGCAAAATAGCAACAATCACCATGAAGCTGGAAAGTCCCGTGGAATTTCCCAGAATTTTCGGTCCCAGAATGTTTCCGTCAAATTGCTGTAAAACCAGAATAAAAATCAGGAAATACAGACACTGCACCGGGTTTACCATAAGGATGATAAAGGCGCTGGGGATGGCACCAAGATAAGGTCCGAAAAAGGGAATCACATTGGTGACGCCTACAATAACGCTGACCAGGAGTTTGTAAGGGGTTCCAATCATGGAGGTGCCAATATAGCACAGAATCCCGATAATGAGGGAATCCACAATTTTGCCGCTGATAAAACCGCCAAAGGTTTTGTGGGTAAAACGAAAGGCTCTGATAATACTGTTGGCGCGTTCTGTATCGAACCATGCATACACCAGCATTTTAGACTGGGTAACAAACGCTTCTTTTCCGGCCATCAGGTACACGGAAATAATCAGACCGATTAACAGGTTTTTGATAAAGACCAAAGTTCCGAACACCCCTGTGGTCAGGGACTGCAGAACCGCCTTTGCCTGCGGCAGCACTTCAACATTTAAAAAGGCTTCCACTTTGGGAGAATAACGGTTCAGATAGTCAAAGACAATGGTCTTCCACTCCGGATTGTCCTTTAAAAGGGCTTCCAGCCAATGCCGGATATTCTGGACATATCTTGGCGAATCGTTAATAATACTGATAATACTGTCCAGAATACTTGGTACAATCATGGACAAAAGAGAATAGATAATCAGCAGGGCAAAAAGCAGTGACGTACTGATACACAGATATCGAACCATTTTTTTGTGCCCCGGCTCCAAAGTCATCTTCTTTTTCTCTGTAAAATACCGAAAGATTTTCCTCTCCTGAAAATTCAGCACGGGAATTAGAAGATAGGCAATCACTGCGCCGCAGATAACGGGCATCATAATGCTTATAAATCTTCGGATTCCGTTAAACAGCACATGCATACGGAAAATGACAAAATAAAACAACAGGCTGGCACAGATTACTGCAAAAGCTGTCATTCCCCAGTACAGATATTTTTTGTTCCAACGAAATTTCATGTTGGGCCTCCGTTCTTTTTTTGAATTCTTCGCTAGGAAACAGTATATCATGAATTTTCCCGCCTGTGGGGAAAACTGCAAAAAAATGTTTCTTTTTTTCAGTATTTGTGCTATGATTCAGAAGACTTATACAAATTGGAAAGGACTGTGTTGTATGAAATTACAGAAATTATTGAGTCTTACCAGAAAGGCGGTAGACGAATTTCAGCTGATAGAGGAAGGGGATAAAATTGCCGTGGGAGTTTCCGGCGGGAAAGACAGTCTGTCTATGCTCTATGCCCTTCATGGACTGATGCGCTTCTATCCAAAAGCTTTTACCATAGAGGTCATTACAGTAGATTTGGGACATCCTGATTTTTCCCTGGATAAGATTGAAAATCTGTGCAAAGAATTAGATGTGCCCTTTCATGTTGTAAAAACAGATATTGCGCCTATTATTTTTGAGGAAAGAAAAGAAAGCAATCCCTGTTCTCTTTGTGCTAAAATGAGAAAAGGCGCTTTGAACACAGAAGCCAAGCGGCTGGGCTGCAATAAAATTGCTTACGCTCATCACAAGGATGATGTGATAGAAACCATGCTGCTCTCTCTCATTTACGAAGGCAGATTTCATACGTTTGCCCCGAAAACCTATCTGGACCGTATGGATTTAACCGTCATCCGCCCTCTTCTGTTCGTTAATGAGGCTGATGTGATTGGATTTAAAAACATGTATCATCTGGAAATTGAGAAAAGCCCCTGCCCTGTGGACGGCTATACCAAGCGGCAGTATGCCAAGGAACTGCTGGCCAGCTTAAACCGGGAAAATCCAGGTGCCAAGGAAAGGATGTTTACTGCTATTTTGAACAGTAATATCAATGGGTGGCATGCGGTAAATAATCATAAGTAAGAGGATGCCAAATAAAAACCCGTCAATAAACAACGGTAAAAAAGGTTGTTTATTGACGGGTTAGTTCTGGTATTTTACTCAAACACTAGAAGCTCCGCCTTTTGATTTCCAGCATTTTCTTAATCATTTCCACACAGCCGTCAATTCCCAGAACGGAACTGTTCAGGCAGAGGTCATAGCTGTCTGCGTCCGCCCATTTCTTGCTGGTATAATAATTATAATAGCTGGCTCTCTGTTTGTCCGTTTTATGGATTCGGTCCTTGGCCGCAGCATCGGTAAGCTGATATTTGTCTGCGATACGGCGAATTCGTTTGTCCATATCTCCGTGGATAAAAACGCTGAATGCACCGTTAAAGTCTGCCAGAGCATAGTCTGCACAGCGTCCGACCATAACGCAGGATTCCTCTTCTGCCAGCTTTTTGATGGTGTCAAACTGAGCCAGGAATACCTTGTGGTTAATGGGCATATCTGCGAATGCTGCGGAAGAATAACCAAAAGAATACGTATCCATAACTAAGGAATATAAAAAGCTGTTAGTCGGCTTTTCATCATGGTGCTCAAATAATTCCTGACAGATACCACTGTCTTTGGCTGCACGGTCCAACAGCTCTTTATCATAGCACTTGATACCTAAATCCTGTGCCAGTTTCATACCGATTTCCCGTCCCCCGCTTCCATATTGACGTCCGATTGTTATAACTGTAGTTGCTGCCATAACCATACACTCCTCTCTTGAAAATTCTTATGTTATATCCATTATAATCTATTTTTGTGAAAATGTATATAAAATTAGAAAATTTTCTTGGAGATATCGTCACAATTTTATTTATCTTAACTTTTTCAGCAAATTCTCAAAATACTCCGGCAAAGGCGCTTTAAATTCCATATATTCTCCGGTTACCGGATGTTGGAAACCAAGCACCATGGCGTGAAGTGTCTGCCCGGTAAGTCCCCCGTAAGGACATTTTTTAGGTCCGTACAGCATATCTCCCAAAAGGGGATGTCCAATGCTGCTCATGTGTACGCGAATCTGATGGGTGCGGCCAGTTTCCAGCTGACACTCTACATAGGTGAAACTGCCGAAACGTTCCAGTACCCGGTAATGGGTTACTGCCGGTTTTCCGTTTCTTACATGCACCGCCATTTTTTTTCGTTCTACCGGGTGTCTCCCGATATCTCCTTCAATGGTACCCTGGTCCTCTTTTAAATTTCCGTGAACAATGGCCCGGTACTTCCGGGTAATGCTGTGTACCTTCAGTTGTTGGGCCAGGCTCTGGTGAGCCAGGTCGGTCTTACACACCACCAGGGCACCTGTTGTGTCCATATCGATGCGGTGGACAATTCCCGGACGCAGAACTCCGTTAATGCCCGAAAGGCGGTCTTTGCAGTGGAACATCAGGGCATTGACCAGCGTTCCCGTATAGTGTCCGGCGCTTGGGTGTACCACCATGCCTTTGGGTTTGTTTACCACCAGAACCTGTTCATCTTCATAGAGAATATCCAGAGGGATGTCTTCTGCCAGAATATCCGGTTCCTGACTGTCCGGCACCTGTACGGTGATTTCATCGTCCTCTGCCAGTTTATAACTGGCTTTCACCGGCTTTTGTCCCACGGTTACATTCCCTTCTTTCAGCTGTTTCTGTAAAAAAGAGCGGGAGTAATCATTCATTACTTCCGCCAGATATTTGTCAATCCGTTCTCCTTCATAAGCGGCCTCAGCCTGTAAACAAATCTGTTTCATGATTCCTGCTCCTGCTGTTTGGGGGATTTCCATTTTAAAAACTGAAAATCTTCGTCTTTATAGTAAAATAAAACCAAAAGGAATAAAAGCACCATACTGACAGTAACATAGATATCCGCTATATTAAATACCGGAAAATCAATGGGGGAAAAATAGATAAAATCTACCACATAGTTCAGACGCAGACGGTCTGCCAGGTTCCCGATTCCTCCGGCTGTGATAAGAAAACACAGTATTTTTAAAGGCAGAAAATGTTTGCCTTCCGGCAGCTTCCACAGCACATAACAAACACCAATCAGAATCAGGGATGTGAGCAGTACCAGGAAAACCTTTTGATTCTGAAACATACCAAAGGCAGCACCGCGGTTTTCCAGATAATGCAGGTACAGCACATTGGGAATTAAAGCAATGTCTGCCTGGTCTTTTAAGTGCTTTACTGCCAGAAATTTTGTCCATTGGTCAAGTCCCGTAAGGGCAGCGGCAGACACAGCCAGTTCCAGAAAGGATTGTATTTGTCGTTTTTGTTCCATAGATTCCTCCTTTTAATCTGCAGCCAGTACAGCGTGAATACCGGACAGCAAATCCCTATCTGTTAGGGTTCTGTCCACCACAGCATTTCCCCAGCCCTTCAGCAGGATAAATTTCACAGCCTTTCCATCCATTTTTTTATCGGATTTGGTAGTCTGCAAAATGTCCTCAGGAGACAGCCCGGTTGTCTCTACAGGCAGATGAAAGGCCTCTAGCTGCCGCAGAACGTCTTTGTAATCTTCCTCTGTAATCCAGCCCTTTTGCATAGACAAAAAGGCGGATGCAGCGCAGCCTACGGCTACACAGGCTCCGTGGGACATGGTGAAGTTTTTCAGTTTTTCTATTGCATGGCCGATGGTGTGTCCCATATTTAAGACGGCTCGTTCTCCCTGTTCGGTGGGGTCTTTTTCTACTACTGTTTTTTTAATCAGACAGCTTCGGTAAATCATTTCCAGACAGGTCGATTCCTCTCTTTCCAGGATGGCTTCCCTGTTGCAGGACAGCCATGTGCTGTAACCTTTATCACGGATAAGTCCGTGTTTAATGACTTCGCCCATACCGCTTGCAAATTCTGCATCGGGCAGGGTTTTCAGCACGGCTCCGTTGGTATAGACCAATAAAGGCTGATGAAAGGCGCCTACCATATTTTTGTATTGCCTGAAATCCACTCCTGTTTTTCCTCCGATACTGCTGTCTACCTGGGAAAGAAGGGTTGTGGGAATCTGTATAAAATCAATGCCCCGCAGATAAGTGGCGGCTGCAAATCCGGTCATGTCTCCCGTGACACCGCCGCCCAGGGCTGCCAGCATATCGTTTCGGTCGAAATGTTCCTGAATCAGATGTTCATAGATTCCCTGAATCTGGTCCAGATTCTTGTTGGATTCTCCTGCAGGCAGAATATAAGCAGTTACTTTCATACCGCATTTTCCCAGTTCTTTTGTGACTGTATCCAGATATAAGGGTGCTACATGGCTGTCCGAAACCACGCAAATACGGCGGCTTTTTTTGGAAAGAGAGAGAACTTCCTCGGAAAGGGAAGAAAAATCTTTTCGGAATACAATAGGGTAGTGAAACGTACCCTCTCGCTGCACCAGTATACGTTCTTCTGTCATAGCGGCTAGACCTCCTTTTCTTAACAGTATTTGTACAGGACCACATGGTAACGGTCCTTTTTTGTTTTGTTGGTTACAGTGCCGAATTGGAATTTGCCTTTTCCCCGGACAGAAATAATATCTCCGTCTTTCAGGGCATATCCGTTGGACACCACATTCCTGCCATTGACAAAGACTTTGCCCCCTTCAATGAAAGGCAGCATACTGCTTCTGGAAGTCCCAAAAGCCAGGGCAATGATACTGTCCAGACGGGGAGAAGCTACCGTACCGGAAAGCTCTTCTCTTCTGGGAACAGGAAAGTCCGTGATTTCTGTAATGCGCTCTGCTTTTACGGATGTGTGGCGGATACGGCAGATTTCCTCTATGAGAAAGTCACACATAGAGGTGTGGCAGAATACACAAGCGCTTTCCGCCTCCATGAGAATATCTCCGATTTTACTCCGGTCAATGCCCAGATTCAGAATGGCTCCCAGATAGTCCCGGTGTGTCAGTTTGTCCGAAAATTTTCGGTTTAAGGGCTGGATTCGGAGACAGGACAGAGGATAATCTTCTTCACAACAAAAAGCATCAGGGACAAAGGCTGCCATCTGACGCTCTGCTGTTTCATAACCGCCCCAGAGTTTTACGGAAACACCTGTATCTTTCAGGGAAAGACTCTGAAGCATAGTCTGTTCATTTAAGTCGAGAAAGTCGGAGAAAGTAAGAATGCCTCTGTAATAGGCCTTCTTACTAAGCTCTGTCATACGCTTTTTGAATAATACATCTTTTTCCATAAACGCTCTTTAAATCCCTTCGTACATGGAACCGCCGGTAATGTCATTCAAAAACTCCTGGGAATCTCCGGTAATATCCACACCTTCTGGTGTCAGAATGAAGATGTAGGAAGAAACCTTACGGATACTTCCGTTGATGGAATAACTTGCACCGGAAGTAAAGTCAATGATATGCTGGGCCAAATTGATATCCAGTCCCTCTAAATTTAAGATTACGGTGCAGCTGTCTAAAAGCGCGTCCACAATCTCAGTAGAGTCATCAAACTGCTTTGGTTTAATTACGCACACTTCGTTGGAAGGCATTTTCTTTTTCACATTATACATAGGCGTCACCTTACTGGAAGAAGAGGCTGGCTGTTTCTGAGGCTTTGGAGCCTTTGCGGCAGCAGTCTGCTTCTCTGCTTTTTTATGGCTTTTTACAGAAGATAAATCATCGTCGTAGTCATCAAGGTCTTCATCCAGCTTTTTAAAGAATCTCTTTTTGGGCTTTTCATCTTCAAAATCGTCATCTACATCATCTAAAAAGTCGTCATCATCAAAATCCTCATTTACCTTTACTGCGTCCAAAAATTTATCTAAGATATTCATAATATCAATCTCCAATCTTTCTATATACTGTAATCTCTTTCTCCGAAGATGCCGGTTCCTACACGGACGTGGGTGGCTCCTTCTTCGATGGCGACTTCATAATCACCGGTCATGCCCATGCTCAGGACACTCATAGTAACATTATCAATATTTTTCTGTGCAATGTCAACACTTAATTTTCTTAAATTTCTGAAAAATATCCGATTATCTTCCGGATTTTGAGTATAAGGAGCAATCGTCATCAATCCTTTTATCTGGATATGGGGCAACTTTGCAATTTTCTGTGCAAGAGAAAGTGTTTCCCCTGGGGTAATTCCGAATTTGCTCTCTTCTCCCGCTGCGTTGACTTCCAGAAGGATGGAGACCGTGACCTGTTTCTTTCCCGCTTCTTTGCTGATTTCCTCTGCCAGACGCAGGGAATCCACGGAGTGTATGAGGCAGGCCTTGTCTACTACATATTTTACTTTGTTTCGCTGCAGATGTCCAATCATGTGCCAGTGTATTTCAGGAGAAAGACTTTCTGCTTTGGCAGTCAGTTCCTGCACTTTATTTTCTCCGAAATCCCGGACACCCAGAGGCAGGAGTTCCTCTATCATGGACATGGGTTTTGTCTTGCTTACGGCAATCAGCGTAACCTCTTTTGGGTCTCTGCCGGCTCTTTTGCATGCCTGTATTACTTTTTCTTCTACGTTTTTATAATTCTCACAGACACTCATAGTTCATACCCCTTTCTTTTGTATCTGAGTAACTTGCTAATAGAGAATTTCTTCCTCTTTTACACTTTCTCCATCCAAAACAATGTAATCAAAAGGCTGGAGACCGTAGGAGGTTCCCTGTGCAACAATACAGTATTCTTCATTCTGGTCTAAAATTTTAATCTGGCGGAAAACGGCATATCCTTTATTCATACAATAAACACCTTCCAGATAATCCACCTCCCCGACTTCAAAGGTTTCAGTAGAGTCCTGTTTTTTCAGAATATCACCGTCCTGGAAGGTCTCCTTATCCACATAACAGTAACCGCCGGAATCATCTTCTGTTTCGGATTCAGAGGTGATTTCATTGCCGTCTGCGTCTGTTTCTTTATAGATAACAGCTTCTACAAATTCTGTAACCGGAGAGTCGCTGTTGCTGTCCAGTTCCCTAATAAAACCTTCTCCCTCACTGTTGTCTCCTTTTGCAAGAAAATCACGGGGAATGAGGTAGAATTCTTTGGTTACAATAGAACTTACCGGTATTTTCAGACCGCTTTGTGTATTTACAACCAGTTCAATTTCCAGAAAACGGTCAGACGCATAACGTACCATACCGTTTTGCAGCTGGATTTGGGCAACTTTCTGGTCTCCGATGCTGATAATGGAAAGCGAACCATTCTGACTTTCTCCGTCCTTGGTAAATTTGACCTTGATACTGGTACGGTCTGCAATCGCTGCCGCCAGTTTATCGGTGAGGGGAACCATAAGGGTCCATTTTTCGCTGGTAATTACTTTGTAGACAGAATCGCCTGCTTTTATTTCTTCGCTGGTTAAAAGGTCTGTCTTTTTGTAAGATTTTTCATTGAAATCCTCCTCTGTAAGGTTTTCAACGGTTTTATCCTCGTACCCATCTGTAGAATATACAATCACACCTGCTTCCGGAGAAGTGTAGACGGTCTGGCTGCCCAGGGATACAGCAGTTCCCACAGCCTGTCCGGTAATGACCTGGGAGTCGCTGTCTTCGTCTGTATCGGCAGCTTCTTTATCGATCTGTTCGGTCACTCCTGCAGCCTGGAGAATACTTCCCTCTAATTCATACTTAAAGCTGTAGGTATCATAGAAATCGCTGCCATCAAAGGCATAGGAAAACTTAGCCATACTGGACCGGAGTTTTTCCAGTTGCTCCTCTGTGAGGCTGACATTCTGCACCTCCTGCCTGGCGCTGGACAACCCATATACAGAACCGTTTTTCCGTACCTCCATGCCTTCTCGTGCATAATATTCCGTGTATCCGGTGCCGCCCGCCTGTACCACCTGCTCTTCCCGGAGTGCCAGCGCTGTACATACCGGATTCTTTGTCAGCGGACCGGAGGTAACCTGATAGGAGGTTACATGGGGGGAGGTGGCATACAAAATTACGGTAATTATCATATAGATAAACAGGGCACCGAACATGATGGTTGTAATATTAAAAGTCAGCAGCCGTTTTAAAGCTGAAAAGAATTGTTTTATTTTTTTACCAAAACTGTTTTTTTTGCCTGACAAGTTTAATCTCCTTTAATCTCCGTTCATTTTCTGCACTACCTTGTATTTTACCATTTTCAGGGGGGAATCACAATAGCTAAATTTTTTGCATAAAAAGGAATGGGATGGAAATACTAGATAAGGAAAAAGGAGGCTTGTATTATGAACAGCAGAATTTTAGATTATACGGCACTGGTTGTTACCGTTATCGGTGCGGTAAACTGGGGATTGATTGGATTTTTCCGATTTAATCTTGTTACCTTTTTATTTGGCGATATGACCTGGATTTCCAGAATTATTTATGCACTGGTAGGTATTTGCGGGTTGTATTTGCTCAGCCTTTTCGGAAGAGTGTCTTCCTTTTCAGACGATACCGAACGTCTTTAAAAAGAAGAAGCCCTTTTGTCTGCGCTGTCAAAAAGAAGAGCTGCCGCTTTAAGCCTCTTATTTTGCTTAAAACGACAGCTCTTTCATACTTGCTGTAACGTAGGAAATCCGATTAAATGGAAACCAGAATCATCTCTTTGACGCTTTCGGGAAGTTCCTTTTCGTCTTTGGAAACGCTTAATACAAAAGATACGTTGTATTTTTCACCCATATCCTTCAGGCGTGCCATCACATCTGCAAATGCTTCATCTGTTACCCGTGAAATTTTAATGAAACTGTCGAGATACATTCTTTCCAGGTCATTGTCCTGAGAAACTACACCGGAGAGAAATCCCAGAAATTCACTGCTATTTTGAATATCGTAGTCAGACATATCAATTAAACGTACCTTATTATTTAATTCATACATGTGCTTTCTGCTTTTATCCAGATATACCAGTGTTCCGTTTGCTTCTTTGACCTCTGTATTTACTTTATCCAGAAGTACCTTTGTTTTTCCTTTACCCTTTTCTCCTACAATTAACTGAACCATCGCAATTTCCTCCTTAGCCGCACGTAATATGTAATTTTACTAAAACCGTGGTTATTGTTAAATTAATTATAGTGCATATCGTTCAAAAATACAATGGTAAATTCAAAATTTATAGCAAAAATTAAGAATTAATCTTTTCCAGCATCTGGCAGATACGGTTGTTCATTTCCGTTTCGCTTTCTGACTGGAAAACAATAGCTGCAAAAGCATTTCCATAATTGTTCTGCACCAGCAAAGCGGTATATCTTTCCGTATCAGAAGAGAAAAATTTTCCTCCTAATACGGTTACGCCTCTGGGAACAGTGATTCGGCCTGTGGCATAGAGATTGTCACAGCTAAGCCACTGCTGTTTGGCAGTACCGTCAGCCTGGCTGTAATTCAGGATAAATTCCGACAGCCCCATGGCATTGGTAAGGTCCGGATATTTTAAAAGTTCATTTAAAAGCAAATAGATATCGTAAACCGTGGTATACTGATTTTCGTCCGAAACACCGGTTGCATTTACGAAGTTGGTGTTGGTCATGCCAAGGTCCTGGGCTTTCTGGTTCATCAAGTCCACAAAGGCATCTGCGCTGCCTCCTGCGCTTCGTGCAAGGGCCAGACAAGCGTCTTGTGCCGAAGATACTAAAACGGCATTTAAAAGCTGCTTGACGGTGATTTGATTGTCTGCAGACAGTCCGCAGGTATTTCGGTTCTGACCGTATACCATATCCTCCTGGGAAATGGTGACCGTATCGTCGGGATTCAGCTTTTCAAAGGCCACCAGTGCAGTCATAAGCTGTGTCACCGTACCTGGAGATACTCTTTCATAGAGTCCGGTTGAAAAGGAAATTTTTCTGCCATGGATATCAAAAAGTCCGGCCCGTTCCCCTTCTTTGGCTTCTACACCCTCCAGGGAAGTTTCCGCCTCTCCTACGCAAAGATTCTGGGACAGCCCATCAGCTACGGGATAATCCTCTCCTGCTGTGGTTCCGAAAACACGCTGGCTTCGGTCATACGGAAGGATTTCTTTTAACTGTCTGTTTTTTCCAATAAGGATAATGGCAAGCAGTCCCAGCAGCAAAAAAATTATTAGAAGGAGAAGCAAAAATAAGGTTTTTCTCACCTTCTGCTGATGACGCTTTTTAAATCTTCCTGTTCTTTTTTGGGGTTTTTTGAAAAGTTTATCGATACATCTCACGCCAGTCCAGCTCTCCTCTGCCCAAAGAACGAATCATCATTTCCGCAGTGGCCAGGTTGGTTGCCATGGGAATGTTGTGGGTGTCGCAGAGCATGAAAATACGTTTTACGTCAGGGTCATGCTTCTGCGGCTCCAGAGGTTCTCTTAAATAAATCACCAAATCCATGTCATTTTGCTCAATCATGGCTCCAAGCTGCTGTTCTCCGCCCAGATGTCCTGCCAGAAACTTGTGTATGGTCAGATTGGAAGCTTCTTCAATAAGTCTTCCGGTGGTTCCGGTGGCATAAAGGTTGTTCTTTGATAAAATATTTCTGTAGGCAATGCAGAAATTCTGCATTAATTTTTTCTTTGAATTGTGTGCAATTAATCCGATGTTCATGATTTTTCTACCTCCCTGTAAGTTCTGTATCGCTGTAAGCCCACATTCAGCACAAGTCCCATTCCGATATAAAGGCTGACCATGGAAGTCAGACCGTAGCTGACAAAAGGCAGCGGCGTTCCGGTGTTGGGCATAATCTTTGTGACAACGGCCACATTGATGAAGCCCTGGACAGCCACAATGGATGCTACCCCGCAGCATATAATCTTTCCGGCAGTATCTTTTGCCCGCAGACTTGTTCTGATACATTCAAAAATAATCAGCAGCAACAGCAGTAAAATTGCCACGCACCCGATGAATCCCAGTTCTTCTCCGGCAACAGAGAAAATAAAGTCTGTCTGGTTTTCAGATACGAAATTTCCCTTGTTTGCAGATGCCACTTCATTGTTGTTCAGACCTTTTCCCGTAAGCTGACCGGAACCGATGGCCATGACGGAATTTTCCTGCTGGTTTACAGCATCGGAATACTCATCGTCTTCAGAGTTTAAAAAGGCCATAATACGGTTTCTCTGATAGGATTTTATCAGCTTCTGGTCCGGTTGGACAACGATAAAGAGAAATACAACAGCAAGAGGAATGACAATCAGCAGTGCGCCTCCTATAATTTTATAGCTTAATCCTGCAATATAAAGCAGTATACAGAAAATTATAGCAATAGTTATGGTATTTTTCAAGTCTGGCTGTTGCAGAATCATGGCAAGAGGCACAGCAATCAGTACCGCTGATTTGACCAGCGTTCTCAAGGTATTAATATCCTCCTCGTGGTCCATAAAGTACTTAGCAAAGAAAAGTATAATAATAATCTTGGAAAGCTCGGTAGGCTGAAACTGAAAGCCGCCAATGCTAATCCAGCGGGTAGCGCCATTGGCATCGGTTCCCAGCAGAATAACCAGAAGCAGAAGGAACAGGTTTCCGCCGTACATAATCCAGTTGAAATTTAAAATCCAACTGTAATCCATCAGCGATACCACCACCATTACAATCAGTCCCAGAATCATACCTGCAAACTGTTTTTTCTGAAGAGAGGGGTCCGCGCTTCCTACCAGAAGTACGCCAATAGAGGTGAGCACTATCAGCACAAGCACCAGTCTGAAATTGTAGTCCTTTAGTTTATATTGTCTAATCATGAAAACACCTTTTTTCCTAATCTCAGTTGTTATCTCCAGAGGGATATTCCTGGAGAGGAATGTTCAATATCGGTCTGTAAGGGGATTTTTGCCATAAAAGTAGCAGTTTCTTTCCGGTAACGGATTTCCACGTTCTGTTCTCTTACGGCAAAATACTTATTTACAGCCCGAATCATATCGTTTTGCAGCATTGTCATCATTTGTGGAGTACAGTCCAGCCGCTCGGAAGTCAAAAGCAGCTTTAAACGGTCTTTTGCGATAAGACCGGAACGTCTGCCAGGAAATCTTAACAATTCCATGTCCTCCTTTATTATTTTCTGAAAATGCCTGAAAGACGCCGAAAGACGCCTTGTTTTTTCTGAAATTCCAGGAAAGGAACTTCTTCGCCGGAAATTCTGCGGCAAATATTTTCAAAAGCTCTGCCGGACAGGGAGTCTTTTCCGCAGAGAGGCTCTCCCTGGTTGGTGGCAATGACTACGGCCTCATCATCAGGAATTGCACCGAGAAGGTCTACGGCAAGAATTTCTGTCACATCTTCTATGGACATCATTTCACCCCGCTGAATCATATCCGGTCTGAGACGGTTGATGACAAGCTGAATCTGCGGCATTTCATTGGCCTGCAAAAGCCCGATGATACGGTCTGCGTCCCGGATAGCAGAAACCTCCGGAGTAGTGACCACAATAGCCCGGCCTGCGCCGGCAATGGCATTTTTAAAGCCCTGTTCAATACCTGCGGGGCAGTCCAGAATAATATAGTCAAATTCTTCGGACAAATCCTCAGTAAGCTTTACCATCTGTTCCGGTGTAATAGCTGTCTTATCCTTTGTCTGTGCAGAAGGCAGAAGAAACAGGGTATCGCACTGCTTGTCTCTGATCAGCGCCTGTTTCATCCTGCAGTTTCCTTCAATGACATCAATGAGGTTGTAGACAATGCGGTTTTCCAGTCCCAGCACTACATCCAGGTTGCGAAGTCCGATGTCTGTATCCACTACAACTACTTTTTTGTTCAGTCTGGCAAGACCAAGGCCGATATTGGCTGTTACCGTGGTCTTGCCTACGCCTCCTTTTCCGGACGTCACTACAATAATTTCACTCATACCAAATCCTCCTGATATTTTCTTTTTGCTGCTTCCTGTGTACTTTGCAAATTGACAGCTTAATCGTTTCGTGTTGTTGTCGTGTCAGCAGAAGATGCTGTACCGGTGACAATTTCAGATTCATCTGCAAGGTTGTACTTATAACGGAGGATATCTTTTGCTACGTCAACCGCATTGCTGGAAGCATAACCGTTTCCAATGCGGACGGCAATGCCCACTTCCGGATTCTCATAAGGTGCGAATCCCATAAAGAGTGCATGGGAGGGCCGGGTTAAATCTTCCTGTGCAGTACCTGTCTTGCCGGCAACAGAAACACTGAGAGAGCTTAAAGAAGCGTTATTTTTCGCAACTCCTCTCATACCTTTCTGTACAGTAGTCCAGGTATGGTCTGCAACGTCCATGTCTCCTTTGACTTCCGGAGTGTAATCTTCGATTATTTCTCCTTTGGAGTCAGTTACTTTATCAAGAAGGGACAGCTGATAGCTGGTGCCCCGGCTCGCAATAGTAGTCACATATCTGGCGAGCTGAGAAGTCGTAACAGACAAATCGCTCTGTCCGATAGAAGTTCTCAGCGCATCGGAAGTAGACATTTTCGGTGATACTTCCGTAATTTCCAGACCTGACTTTTCGTTCAGACGGAATAAATTGGCGTATTTCATCAGTTTTTCCACACCCAGAGAGTCGGAATATTTTCCGTCCGCATCTGTACCCAAATCATAAGCTACCTGGTTCATAAATACGTTACAGGAATTGGTGATACCGGAAACCGCGTTCATATAACCATGACCGGAATGCAGCCAGCACCAGGGTGCATTGGCAACTTTATCGAACTGGCCGGTACAGACAGCACCGTAACTGTCATTTACAATTCCCTCTTCCATACCAGCCACAACAGTAACTACTTTAAAGGTAGAACCTGGAGCTGTGAGCTGCTGGGTGGCCTTGTTATAGAAAGGACCGGATAAATCCTGGGACAGCTTGGCAAAATATTCGGTGTCCATGTTGTTGGCAAGCCGGTTGTTGTCATATCCAGGATAGGTCACACAGGCCAGAGTTTCGCCTGTGTTGACATCTGTAATAACCACGGAACCGGAGCAGGGGTCCAAAGCCAGCTGGGCCGGTGTGATTTCCAGATTACGGATTTTGTTTATCATAAAATCATAGGCTCTCATAGAACCGGATTTTAAAGCCTGATATGTGGCATCATGTTTTTCCAGAACATTCTGGTCGTACAAGAGCATACAAAGCTGGGCACCGGAGATGGTGTCTTCATGCAGCATATATTTATACAGGATTTTGGAAAATCCCTCATCATCAGCCAGGGATTCGGTCAGATAATCAGCCAGTGCGGTATATACCTCATTGGAATCCAGGTATTCGTCCTCAGAGGAAAATTGGGAAATATCAATCCAATTCTTTCCAGCTGCATAAGTCAGAAATTCCTTTAAACTGATAGATTCTTCCTTGGTCCAGGCTTTGTAGACGGAATCAGAGGAATCAATAGAATCTTTGGATAAAATACCCTTTTTATTCATAAGGAAATCATTCACAATGTAGCTCTGGTATTCCTGCATTTCTTCGGACAAGTCTTTATAAGCCGCGGGATTTTCCTTGGTCAGCTCTTCTTTTACCTGGGCAAAAACCTCAGACTGCTTTTGCTGAAATCGTTCGTATACTTCTTTTTCCAGTTCTGTGGCATCGTCCTCTTTGAAATGTGAGATGTCCAGAACACTATTGTTTATCAGGGCATTGTATACATCATAAATAGGCGTTTTAATAGCTGCCGTATCCATGCCGTCTTCTACTTTAAATTCCTTGGCGTTGATAATGTTGGCTACTAAAATTCCGGCAATTTTCTGTTCCAGGATATCGTAGGTGATACGCTGCAAATCCTTGTCCAGAGTCAGGTACACATCATTGCCGGACTCCGGCTCTTTTCTGGAATCGCTTTCAATTTTCAGAACTTTTCCCATAGTATCCACAAAGACAGTTTCTGAGCCGTCTTTTCCCTGCAGTTTGGTTTCCATTTCCTTTTCTATGCCGGCTTTACCTACCACAGCGTCGGTGGAATAATCATAGCCCTGGTCGCGGAGGCTTTCCAGTTCTTCTGAGTCGGCTTTTCCTGTATAGCCGATAATGGAGGCAAAACTTTCTGCCTCGTCGTAGACACGGATAGAATCCTCTGTAATATCCACGCCCTGCAGTTTGTCCTTGCGCTCCATAATTTCCGCCACAGTCTCTTCACTGACATTGGTGGCAATGGTAACGGGCACATATTTTTTAAAGCTGTTGGTGGATAAAATATAGCGTATTTTTACCAGCTCTAACGTTTCCTCCGGCGTAAAGCTTTCCGGCAGCCCATAGGACTCCAGTTCTTTTTTTGTATAAGGTTTTTCCTTGTTTACCAGTCCGAAACGCTCCTCTCCTGCCAGATACTCCATGATTTCATCAGCAGTGGCATTGAGCTGTTTCTTTTTCAAATCTTCAATCTTCGCTTTTCCGTATACGTCTGCTTTGAAACGGTTCAAGGTAAAACCTGTGGCATCAAAGGCATATTTTCCATCTTCGTCCAATACAATGTGAAAAGTAATATCTGTACTCTCATTGTGGGACTTCAGAATGTTTAAGAGTTCATAGGCCACATAGTTCAAGGTCAGATTTTTCTCTCTGGTGGAGTCATAAGTTCCGTTGTCCTCTAAAATGACGGAATAAGACAGTTGGTTGTAAGCCAGAGGCTTGCCGTTTCTGTCCAGAATATTGCCGCGGGTTCCTTTTAAAGTTCGTTCTTTTGTGATACTCAGATTGAAATTTTCCGCGTATTCCTCTCCATGAAGAATCTGCAGGGAAAAAAGCCGCTGAATCAGCACTGCAAACATGGCGCAGAATACGAGAATAACAACGGTTGTTCTTTTCAGTCCGATTTTTTTGATGAATTTTTTTATTTTCTTAACCAAATGGAATCTCTCTCTTTCATTTCCAGTTCGCTTAGCTTCCTGTTCAGTTTGAACAAAAGTTTGTAAAGAATGACAGTAACTAACACAGTATAAATCATTTCGGGAATCATAATGCGTCCGAAATAGTAAAAAATCTGCAGTCTTCCCCGCATGAGAAACTGCATTCCGTATACCAGAATTCCGTAGAGGATATCTCCTGCCGCCACCAGAAACAAGGGGACACGGATTTCCTCATCGTAGAAAATTTTGCAGCAGCATCCTGCCACATATCCAATACACAGATAAATCAGGGCATAAAAGCCCAGTAGATTTCCATAGAAAACATCTTTTAAAAGTCCGCAGAAAAGTCCGGTCCAAAGTCCCGAAAGCTTTCCACGCATAAATCCAAAGGATACTGTGACAATCAACAGGAGATTCGGCACAATAGAGCCAATGGAAAGACTTTGAAATACGGTGCTCTGGAGAATAAAGCACACCAGAATCACCAGGCCTTGTACGGCTCTTCTCTTTATCCGCATCAGGAATCCCCTTTCTGCTGTTTCAGTTCTTTGATTACCAGTACCTCGCTTAAATGTTCAAAATCTACAGCCGGTGTCAGAGTTCCTGTCTTTGTCAGATTGTTGGGGTCCTCTTTTATTTCGCTGACATAACCGATGAGAATTCCTTTCAGGAATTTATCGCAGACATCGGAGGTGACAATCTTTTCGCCCTCCTGGATTTTGTCATCTTCGTCTTTTAAGTGGATAAACTGCAGCTTGCCTTCGTCAATCAGACGCAAATCTCCCGCCACAATACAGCGGTCAGAAGTGCTCATGGTCATGGCACTGACATTGCTGGTGTCGTCAATAATAGAACGGACCGTAGCCCAGTTTTTGCCCACTTCCGTGACAATGCCTACCAGTCCGCTGCCGGCGATGACGTTGCAGTCCTTCTGGATGCCGTCATCCGTACCCTTGTTGATGGTAAAGCTGTTAAACCAGTTGCCTGTATCTTTAGAGATAACATTAGCTGCCACCTTATCGTACTGACTGTAATCCTGATCCAGCTTGTATAATTCCTGCAGGCGTTCCAATTCTGTAAGCCCCTGGGTCAGGCGGCTGTTTTCTGCAGTCAGTTCATCGACTTTTTCCTGAAGTTTTTTATTTTCTTTTACAAGCGCCTGCTTATTCTGAAAGCCTGCGGTGGCATCGTCAAGAACAGCGCCCACTTTATTGATGCCTTTCTGGAATGGTACAATGATATACCCCGCTGTATTTCTCACCGGTTCAATGGGAAATTTCGCAGCAGCGGCGAAAATCATCAGACCGACACAGCCCAGAACCATGGCCGCAAGCACATGCTTGCTTTTAATCGTCCAATTATGCTTTTTCTTCATTCTCAAAACCTCAGCTTTTCTTTCCGGCTACCTGACCCATTTCCAAAGGGTGCGGTTTCCAATAATTTCTTTCAGCCCATATATGGTGCAAAGTTCATAATATCCCGATAATCGTACTTTTTGCCCGGTGGCCTGGCTCAAGAACCAGTCCATATCAGGGATTCTGGCACATCCTCCCGCCAGAAAGATTCCCTGGTCCTGAATATTCTGATACATCTGCGGAGGTGTTCTTTCCAGGAAAAACTGAATTTCTTCGCAGATAGACCGAATAGGGCCTAAAATTGTTTCGTATATCATATCAGAGGGCACAATCCCTTCCCGGGGCAGACCGCTTAAACTGTCGATCCCCACAATTTTTCTGGCCTCCCGGATATCTTCTTTTAAATAGGCCAGAGAGAACTTCAGTCTTCTGGCGGTCCGGTTTCCGATATAGAGGTTGTGCTGTTTGCGAACCTCGTTGACAATGGCTTCGTTCAGCTGTTTGCCCCCGATTTCCACAATTTTGCTCAAAACCACTCTTCCCTGTTCAATGACAGAGATTTCCGTACTTTGTGCCCCGATATTGACAATCATGCTTCCTTTTGTATGATTAATGGGAATCCCAAGGGCCACCGCATCGGCGATGGTTTTGTTGACCATATATATTTTGTTCTTTCGGTTGGAATTTCCAATGGTGTAATAGGCCCGCTGTTCAATTTCCGACAAATCCGAAGGAACTGCCAGATATAAACTGTTGCTGAAGACACTGCCGGCATTTATCTTATCCAGTAAAGCCTGTAAAACCATCTCTGTGTGATTGACATCTGCAATTTTTCCATAAGCCATGGGCGAAATTACAGATACATTAGACGGATTCTTTTCAAAAATCCCATATGCCTCATTTCCGACTGCCAGAATCTGCTTCTGGTTGCGAATGGCTATCATGTTTTTCTCCGTTAAAATAGTATCCTGGTCCTGTGAATAGATTTTCACCGTACTGGTTCCCAGGTCTACTCCAAACGTTTTATGCAATGGCATGTAAACTTGTCCCCTTTAACTTTTTAACATTTAAAAAATCCCCTGCTGGCGAAAACTCAGATATTTGCAGTCCCCAATAATAATGTGGTCCAGAAGCGGAATTCCAAGGAGTTCTCCTGCTTCTGCAATACGCTGTGTAACGTCCAAATCAGCCTGACTGGGAGTAGGGTCTCCGCTGGGATGGTTATGTACAAGAAGAATTCCCACGGCATGATAAGACATGGCGGTCAGGAATATCTCTCTTGGGCTGACGAAAGAACCGTTCACAGTTCCTTTGAAAATCATTTCCTCCCCCAGCAAATGATTTTTAGTGTCCAGCATCATACAGATAAGCTCCTCCTGTTCCTTGTGGCGCAGCCGCTCCATGTAATAATCCGCAATGGTTCCGGGCTGGGTAAACTGAAGCCCTTTCCTGGCTGTTGTCTGAGCAATGCGTTTGGAAAGCTCTCCGATGCATTTTATCTGTATTGCTTTTACTGTTCCGATACCTTTTACGGATTTTAATTGTGCAAGGCTTAAAGTGTGAAGTCCCAGAAGCCCCTTTCTGTCTTTGGAAAGACTGAGAATTTCTTCCGCCATATGCACAGAAGGGCTGCCTACCGTACCGGTTCTTAAAAGGACGGCAAGAAGCTCTGCATCAGTAAGGGACTGGGCGCCCAGCCGGACACATTTTTCGTACGGGCGCTCGTCCTTTGGTATCTGTTTCATGTTTTTAAATTCTGCCATACTCTATATTGCGATTTCTTTGGCATATTTTTTCGCATAGGGTTTTCGCAGATTCATTGTAGCACAGATTAAAAACGATGTATATGCCTTACGAAAAATTTATGAGATTTTTCATAATTGCCTCACCGATTTTCAATCCGTCCATGGCTGCCGAGGTGATTCCTCCGGCGTATCCGGCACCCTCTCCACAGGGATAAAGGCCGGATACGGAGCTGTGAAAATGTTTATCTCTGCAAATACGCACCGGGGAGGAGGTTCTGCTTTCGATACCGGAAAGCACCATATCGGCACGGGAAAATCCAGGGATAATCTGTTCAAATGCCTGTATGCCTTCCATAAGGGCTTCATTTAAAAATTCCGGCATCAAATCTCTCAGATTGGCAAAAGTATATCCGCCCTTCATACAGGGGGTGACTTCTCCGAAGTTGTCAGAGGTCTGATTTTGACAGAAGTCACCGTATTTTTGCACCGGAATTTTGCCCTGTCCCAATTCGTATGCTTTCTCTTCTAATCGCCGCTGAAATTCCATTCCGGAAAGCACGTCATCCCCCGAGAAATCTTCCGGAGTTACGGTTACAATCAGGGCACTGTTGGCATTTTTTGAGCCGCGGTCCTGGTAACTCATACCGTTTACTGCAAGTCGTCCCTCTTCGGAGGAAGCGTTGACTACATAACCGCCGGGGCACATACAAAAGCTGTATACCCCTCTTCCATTGGTTCCCCTGTGGGTCAGTTTATAGCTGGCTGCCCCAAGCTGCGCTGCCTGTTCCTGTCCGTACTGATACTGGTTAATCAGACTTTGCGGGTGCTCTGCCCGCAGGCCTACAGCGAAAGATTTTGGCTCCATGTGTATCCCCTTTTCTTTCAAAAGGGCAAACGTATCTCTGGCGCTGTGTCCCACAGCCAGTACCAGGGTATTGGTGGGAATCTTTTGGGTATGGTTTACTGTAACAGAAGCAATTCTGCCGTTTTCTATATGCAAATCTGTCATTTTAGAGGAAAAGCGGATTTCCCCGCCGGCCTGTTCAATAAAATGACGGATATTTTTTACGATATTTATCAGAGCGTCAGTGCCCAGATGAGGCTTCTGCTGGTAGAGAATTTCCTTTGGCCCTCCGGCCTCTACGAAAATTTTCAGGACCTCCCGGTTCCGGCCTATGGGATCTTTTACCAGCGTGTTCAGCTTTCCGTCGGAAAAAGTTCCTGCCCCGCCCTCTCCGAACTGCACATTGGATTCCGGATTTAACCGGCCGGTCTTCCAGAAATCTTCCACAGTCCGCAGACGGTTATCTGCGTCTTCTCCCCGCTCTAGAACCAGGGGTTTTAAGCCTGCTTTCACCAGATAGTAGGCACAGAACAGCCCGGAGGGGCCGCTTCCTACGATGACGGGGCGGCTGTTGGTTTCTTCCTTGATGCGAAGATAAGTGAATTTCTTAGGAGTCAACAGACTGACGTTTTTGGAACGGACTTTTTTCAGCACTTTGGCTTCTTTTTTTACGGACACCTCCACAGTATAGACAAAGAAAAGTTCCGGCTTTTTCCTGGCGTCCAGAGATTGTCTGGCAATGTTCCAGGAAAGCAGTTCTTCTCTGGAAATTCGCAGAACAGAGAGTATTTTCTTTTCCAGTTCTTCCTGCGTATGGGTAACGGGAAGTTTTATCTGACAGATATTCAGCATTTGGCTGCCTCCTTTCCTGCAAGGGCGCCGGTGGTCCATGCCCACTGAAGATTATAGCCGCCGCAGATACCGTCTGTGTCCAGCAGTTCTCCGGCCAGATACAGTCCCGGCACTTTCCGGCTCTCCAGAGTGTGCGGATGGACTTCCGTAAGAGAAACTCCTCCGGTACAGACCTGGGCGTTTTTAAAAGGTTTGGTTTTCTTTATTTTTATAGGAAATTCTTTTATCCTTGCCGCAAGAGCGGGGATTTCCGGTTTGTTCTCCATCAGCACGTCGCAGAGCTTTTTGGGGAAAAGCCCTGTGAGCAGGGCCGCTGTGGACTTATACGGGCACTGCTTTCTGCGGCTTTTTAAAAGCTGCTCTGTTTCTGCCAGATTACAGGAAGGGAGAAAATCCAGTACAGCCGTAACCTCAATGCCCTTATCCAGCAGTCTGGCAGCCAGACCGCTGCACTGAAAGACCGGAATACCGGAAATACCGTAATCCGTAAGCTGCAGTTCGCCTTCCTGCGTGTTCAGCACTTTTTTTTCGGCCACAAGAGAAATTCGTCCCTCGATACGGGTGCCTGCCCATTTGGAAAAATATTTTTCTTTTCCCATAAGGGGAACCAGAGCCGGCAGAGGTTTCTCTACAGAAAGTCCAAGGGATTTGGCCAGGGTATAGCCGCTGCCATCCGCCCCTTCTATTTGAGAAGCACGGGAGCCGCAGGACAGAATCACAGCGTCCGCCTTATACTGCCAGGTTTCGGTACGCACCAGAAATGAGGGCTTGCAGGAGGCAGTCTGTTCCGGGCGGATTTCCTTTACGTTCTCCCGGCATTTGATTTTTACCTTACGATACCGGGCTTCCATTTCCAGAAGCTCTTGTACGCTGGAGGCCTGCATGGAGGCAGGATAAAAATAACCGTTTTTTTCTTTTACGGAAACGCCGATTTCTGAGAAGAACTCCAGGGTGTCTGTCAGAGAAAACTGCTGTAAAATTCCCCATGCAGTTTCAGGCTTCTGGCTGTGATAGCATTCCCTGCTCTGGTAACGGTTGGTCAGATTGCAGCGGCCGTTTCCGGTGGCCAGAAGTTTTCGTCCTGTTTTCTCATTGTGCTCTAAAAGTGTGACAGCGGCTCCTGCCCGGGCGGCCATAATAGCAGCCATCATGCCTGCAGCGCCTCCGCCTATGACACAGATTTGTTTTTTTTCCATATTGCTCCTATTCTTCCGGAAGAGTCACCAGATTTTTGTCTGCCAGCTTCTGCAGAGACATAAGGATACCCAGCTTTGCGTGATACCAGGTGAGGCCGCCCTGGAAATATACCGTGTACGGCGGCTTAATGGGGCCGTCTGCAGAAAGTTCAATGGAAGAACCCTGCACAAAAGCGCCGGCAGCCATAATTACATCGCTGTCATAACCCGGCATAGCCCATGGCTCCGGCTCTACATAACTGTCCACAGGTGCAGCGGCCTGAATGCCCTTGCAGAATTCTACCACGCCCTCCGGTGTGCCGAAGGTTACGGCCTGAATGATATCGTGACGGCTTTCCGTGCCGTTTGGGGTTACCGAAAATCCCAGTTTTTCGTAGATGTTGGCTGCGAAAATTGCGCCTTTTAAAGCCCCTGCTGTTACAGTGGGAGCCAGGAAAAAGCCCTGATAGAAGGCAGGATTTACCCCTAAAGTGGCGCCCACTTCCTTTCCGAGTCCCGGACAGGTCAGGCGGTAAGCCGCATTGTCCACGTATTCTTTCTTTCCTGCAATGTAACCGCCGATAGGCGCAAGACCGCCGCCGGGATTTTTTATCAGAGAGCCCACGATTAAGTCTGCGCCTACGTCACTTGGCTCAATTTTTTCCACAAATTCTCCATAGCAGTTGTCTACCATACAAATGATGTCCGGCTTAATACCCTTGATAAAGGCAATCAAATCCCCAATCTGGCTGACAGAAAAAGTGGGGCGGGTAAGATAGCCCTTGGAACGCTGAATTTCCACCATTTTTGTCTTTTCTGTAATGGCATTTCGGATGCCTTCGTAGTCAAAACTGCCGTCTTCTAAAAGTTCTACCTGACGGTAAGTCACGCCGTATTCAGCCAGAGAGCCTTTGGAGGGACGGATACCGATAACCTCCTCCAGGGTATCGTAAGGTTTTCCCACAGGGGAAAGGAGTTCGTCTCCGGGACGGAGATTTCCTGCCAGAGCCACAGCCAGGGCATGGGTGCCGCAGGCTAAAAGGGGACGCACCAGAGCTGCTTCGGTGTGGAAGGCGCTGGCATAGACCTCTTCTAAGGTATCTCGCCCAATATCGTTATAGCCATATCCGGTGGACGAATACAGGCAGGCTTCGCTGACTTTATTTTTCTGCATGGCATGCAGCACCTTTAACTGGTTGTATTCTGCATTTTCATCAATGGCAGTGAAACGCTCTTTTAAACCTGCCTCTATTTTATTTCCAAAATTCAGTACCGCCTGGCTGATACCAAGCTGCTGGTACATTTCATTCATTTCCTGCATGGTATGATTCCTCTTTTCTCACAGTTTTCCAATATATCATTCAGGATGTCTTCTTCCTTGTATGCGAATTCATTTTTGTTTATCCAGATAACATCCTTTTCACGCTTAAACCAGGTAATTTGCCGCTTGGCAAAGTGCCGGGTGTCTCGTTTCAAAATATAGACCGCCTCATCCAGGGAACAGGTGTGGTCAAAATAAGACAGGATTTCCTTATAGCCAAGGCCCTGCATGGAAACCATATCTTTGGTGTATCCCATGTCTGCCAGCTTTCGGACTTCTTCTACCAGCCCTTGCTTTAACATTTCGTCTACCCGGCTGTCAATGCGTTTGTAAAGCCGTTCCCGCACATCGTTCAACACAAAGTATGCCGTGTTATAGGGCGACTCTTTTTCTGCCTCCCGAAGGTTGTGCTCAGAGATGCGCTCTCCGGTCAGTTCATAGTATTCCAAAGCGCGGATAACACGCTTTACGTTGTTGGCATGAATTTTCTGGGCAGAAGCCGGGTCTGCTTCCTGTAATCTGGCATGGAGAAATTCGCTGCCCTTTTCTTCGGCCAGTTTTTCCAGTTTTTCCCGCACCGTGGATTTTTCCGTGTTTTCAGAAAAATCAATGTCTTTTACCACGGCTTGGATATAGAAGCCCGTGCCGCCTGTCAGAATAGGGATTTTTCCCTTGGCATAGATTTTTGCCATGGCCTTTTTTGCCATTTCCTGAAAACGGACTACATGAAACTCTTCTTTTGGGTCCAGCACATCAATGAGGTAGTGGGGGACGCCTTCCATCTCTTCTTTTGTAATCTTTGCAGAGCCAATGTCCATATATTTGTACACCTGCATGGAGTCCGCAGAGATAATTTCACCGTCCACGGCCTTTGCAAGGGCGATGGAAAGCCTGGTCTTTCCCACGGCCGTGGGACCTGTCAGTACAATCAAAGGTTTTTTCAAAATATTCACCTACACAATCCGTTTGAATTTCTTTTCCAGTTCGTATTTGGTCATGGAGATAATGGTGGGTCTTCCATGAGGACAGTGATATGGATTGTCCAGTCCTAAAAGTTCGTCAATGAGTTTGTCTGCTTCCTGCACAGACAGGGTGTTGTTTCCCTTTACCGCAGCTTTGCATGCAGCGGTTGCAATGCGTCCGGTGAGAATATCCAGCGGCTGCCTGGCATTTTCGTTTTCCAGGCTGTCCAGAAGTTCTACAAAGAAATTCTGGACGGAAATGCCGTAAAGATTGGCGGGTACGCCGTGGATACTGTATTCTCTGCCGCCGAATTCCGAGATTTCAAAACCGAATCTTTTAAAAAGTTCCATGTGGGTTTTCAAAAGCAGGTCTTCCTGGAGATTCAGAGAAATCACCTGGGGCGGCGAAACCATCTGCGTTACAATTTCCCGGTTGGCAAATTCTTTCATGAAACGCTCGTATAAAACTTTTTCATGAGCTGCATGCTGGTCAATGATATAAAATTTATTGTCATATTCCACCAGCCAGTAAGTTTCAAAAAGCTGCCCAATAATCCGGTGGTGAAGCCGTGCTTTTTTGGATAAAAGCCGGTCGTCAAAAAGCTCCATCTGGACAGGCTTTTCGGGAGAAACAGATGGTTTTTCAGAAACCGTGGGTGTGTGTACTTCTGTCTGGGGACGTACACTGCCTGGCAGTTCGCTTTTTACCGTGGCTGCTTTCCGTGCCGGCTCTGCCATGGCCGGTTGAAGTCCTGTTTGAGGCACAGAAGGAACCGGTATGGAAGGCTTTTGGATGGCTGGCTTTAAATCGGCTGCCACGTAAGGGGTCTTTGCTTCTTTTATGCTGCTCTCCCATTTCTTTGCCTGCTGTTTATATCCGGTTTCAAAAGGCTCCGGCGGAGCTGTTTTTTCTTGTTTCGGTTCGGTTCGCTTTTCCAGTTCCACCTCCGGTATCATTTCCCGGTGGGACAAAGCGGCGGTAATCATATCATAAGTGGCATTGTAGACGGCCCCCTGATTCTGGAAGCGCACTTCCATTTTCGTGGGATGGACATTGACGTCAATCTCCTCTCCTTCTATGTCATAGTGCAGGCACACAAAAGGATATTTATGCTGCATCATATAGGGCTTGTAGGCCTCTTCAATGGCTTTCATCAAAATTTTGCTCTTTACATATCTGCCGTTGATGTAATAATTTTCAAAATTCCGGTTTCCCCGGGCAATCACGGGTTTCCCGATAAAACCCTCAATCGAAATACCGGGTTTTTCAAAAGCAACCGGCACCAGTTCTCTGGTAATGTCTCTGCCGTAAATGCCGTAAATCACATCTTTTAGATTGGAATTGCCGGAGGTATGCAGCTTGGTCTGACCGTTTACCATGTATTTAAAAGAAATATCCTGATGGGACAGGGCAAGCTGTTCCATGTAACCGCTGACGTATCCCGTCTCTGTCATGGCGGTTTTTAAGAATTTTCCTCGGGCCGGAGTATTGAAAAACAGGTTTCGCACCAGCATGGTGGTGCCGTTTGGCGCCCCCACTTCTTCCAGTGCCTTTTCTCTTCCGCCCTCAATGACATAGTGCACACCCGTCAGGGCTTCCGGGGTTTTGGTAATGACTTCCATCTGGGAGACCGCAGAAATACTGGACAGTGCCTCTCCGCGAAAGCCCAGAGAAGAAATCTGCAGCAAATCCTCTACCTTTTCAATTTTGCTGGTGGCATGACGCAGAAAGGCCAGAGGCACCTGCTCTTTTTCAATGCCTCCGCCGTTGTCTGTTACGCGGATAAAGGAAATCCCGCCTTCCTTTATTTCTACAGTAATGGCAGTAGCTCCTGCATCCACAGCATTTTCTACCAGTTCCTTTACCACAGAGGCAGGGCGCTCTACCACTTCCCCTGCCGCAATTTTATCAATCGTATTCTGGTCTAAGACCGCAATTTTTCTCACTTTTTATCACCATCTGTTCTTCAGCTTGTTCTGAAGCCGGTATAGAATGTTGAGAGCGTCTACGGGCCGCAGTTCGTCCACCTGGATGGATTTTAATTCTTCCAGAACATCGTCGTCTTTTACGGTGTCGAAAAGGGAAATCTGCTCCATATCCACTTCATCATAGTGTACCGCCGGCTTCGTCTTTGGTTTTCTGTTTTCTGAGGCAATATTTTTTACCGTAGCCGTAATATCTGCGCTGACCAGTTCCTCCACCAGCTCCTTTGCCCGGTCAATAACCGTGTCGGGAACTCCGGCCAGCTTGGCTACCTGGATACCATAGCTTTTGTCTGCTCCGCCTTTTACAATTTTCCGTAGAAAGACAATATCATCTCCCCGTTCTTTCACGGCAATGCAGTAATTGTTCACTCCCGCCAGTTTGCCTTCCAGTTCGGTGAGTTCGTGATAATGGGTGGCAAACAGGGTTTTGGCGCCTAAAAGCCTTGTATTGCTGATATGCTCAATCACTGCCCAGGCAATGGACAGGCCGTCGAAGGTACTGGTTCCTCTGCCGATTTCGTCCAGAATCAGAAGACTCTTGGAGGTGGCGTTTCTGAGAATATTAGCGACCTCCGTCATCTCTACCATAAAGGTACTCTGACCGCTGGCTAAATCATCGGAAGCTCCAACACGAGTGAAAATCCGGTCTACAATCCCGATATTTGCCTTATCTGCCGGGACAAAGGAGCCAATCTGCGCCATAAGTACAATCAGGGCAGACTGCCGCATATAGGTGGATTTTCCAGCCATATTCGGGCCGGTAATGACAGAAATCCGGTTTTTGCCATTGTCCAGATAAGTGTCATTGGGAATAAACATATCATTGGAAATCATTTTTTCCACAACTGGATGCCGTCCGTTTTTGATGTCAATGACCCCTTTTGTGTTGATTTTCGGCCGCACAAACTGATTGTGGGAGGCCACAAGGGCAAGAGAAAGATAGGTGTCCAGCCGGGCAATGGCCTTGGCTGTCCGTTGAATCCGTTCTACCTGAGCTGCTACCTGATTGCGGACTTTCACAAATTCGTCGTATTCCAGAGCATACAGCTTGTCTTCTGCGCCTAAAATCATATCCTCCAGTTCTTTCAAACGAGGGGTAATATATCGTTCCGCGTTGGTCAGCGTCTGTTTTCTGGTATAATAATCCGGCACCATATCTTTAAAAGAATTGGTAACTTCCAGATAATAGCCGAACACTTTGTTGTATTTTACTTTTAAGGTGCGGATTCCGGTCTTCTCTTTTTCGGAAGCTTCCAATTCCGCCAGCCAGGTTTTTCCTTTGGTTTTGGCCTCACGGAAATGGTCAATCTGTTCCTGATATCCTTCTTTAATAATACCGCCCTCTTTCATAGCCAGAGGCGGGTCTTCCACAATGGAAATATCCAGAAGGTCGTACAAATCCTTCAAATCATCCATTTCTTCATAAACTTTTTTTAATTCCCCGCAAGTAAAAGGTTCTAACAGCTTTTTGATATGGGGAATCATGCCAACGGAGGTTTTAAATGAAATCATATCTCTGGGATTGGCGGACTGGTAGCTGACACGGCTGACTAATCGTTCCATGTCATACACGGGATTCAGATATTCCCGCAGTTCTTCCCGATCCATTTCATGCCGGTTGATTTCTTCGACGGCATCCAGCCGTCCGTTGATTTCGTCCTTATCAATCAGAGGCTGTTCCAAAAAGGTTCGGAGCATACGGGCCCCCATGGCAGTTTTTGTCTTGTCCAGAACCCAGAGAAGAGAACCCCTCTTGCCTTTTTCCCGCATGGTTTCTGTCAGTTCCAGATTACGTCTGGTGGAACTGTCAATGAGCATATACTTATCGGTAATGTAGGGGGTAATAGCCCGCATGTGTTCCAGTGAAGTTTTCTGAGTCTCCAGCAAATAGGAAAAAAGCGCCCCTGCCGCAATCACGGCGCAGGCATAATCCTTCAGACCCAGCCCTTCCAGAGTTCCCACATGAAAATGCTCCTTTAAAGTGCGGGCGCACAGCTCGTCATCAAAATACCAGTTTTCCAGTGTGGATACGGAAATGTGCAGACGGTTTCTCAGTTCGTCCATATCGGCGCCGCACATGCAGAATGCCTCGTTGCATAAAAGTTCAGCAGGAGAAAATTTGTAGATTTCGTCCAGCAGCTTGCGGATATTTTCCACTTCCGTCACCATAAAATCGCCTGTGGTAACATCAGCAATGGCAATGCCAAAGCGGTTGGAAAGATATACCACAGACATAATATAATTGTTCTTTGTTTCGTCCAGCGCCTGGGTGTTTAAGGTAGTTCCCGGTGTCACTACGCGGATAACTTCTCTTTTTACAATACCTTTGGCCTGTTTGGGGTCTTCTACCTGTTCGCAGACAGCCACTTTGTACCCCTTGCTAATCAGACGGTTGATGTAAACCTCTGCGGCGTGAAAAGGGACACCGCACATGGGCGCCCTTTCTGCCATACCACAGTCTTTTCCTGTTAAAGTCAGCTCCAGTTCCTTTGAAACTGTCTGTGCGTCCTCAAAGAACATTTCATAAAAATCACCTAAACGGTAAAATAAAATACAGTCGCTGTACTCTTCTTTTGTCTTTACATAATGCTGCATCATCGGTGATAATGCACCAACATCTATATCTTTAATTCTTAAACCCATTGATTTTCCTTTGTTTCAAGCATTTTTGGACGTTTTATTTTTGGCTTACTACACCCTTTTTACACCCTTTTTCATATACAGGTGTTTGCTGATATTTAAGCGTATGGATAATATGCAATTCTAACGAATAATTATTCATGCATATTTCTATACAGATTTTTCATATTTTTCAAACTCACGGTGTAAAAATTCTTTTTCTGGATGTGTATAATGGTCTGTCATTTCCTGGTTCCGGTGTCCGGTGATATCAAGCAATATTCTGGAATCCAACTTTTGCTGATAGCAATTCGTCACAAAGGTATGCCGGAACATATGTGGATGGATTTCAATTGGGGTAAAGGATTTGCCCTCGTCCTCTGCTATCTGTCTTTGCCTTTTGTTTAAGATAGCGACTAAGCGCCTGCATTCCTTTTCTATATAATTGGGCAAAAAACAATTTCCTTTTTTGGTCGTCATGGCCAAATCAGGGTATTCATTTAAAAACACATTTGAAGCGCCCCAGTTTTTATTATTTTCTTTATCTTGGGATTGTTGTTTCTTCAAAATCTGGAATGCTTCAGCCACACCTTCTGTCATTGGAACAGCCCGATTGCTTGCTTCTTTTTTAGGTGTCGTAATTTGAATACTTGTAACAGCATGTTCTAATTTTTTTCCATATCTATCAAAATAACATTTTGTTCGGTTGATTGTTTTGTAAATACGAAGCTCCCGTTTTTTAAAGTCAACATCTTTCCATTGTAATGCACATAACTCTCCAGCACGAAGTCCAGTGTGTAGAAGAATATAAAAATATGTCATGGAACGGGAGTTTTTCGCAACGTCAAAAAACAGATCCAAAAGGGGTTTGTTGATATATTGCAAATCTTCTTCCAATTCTTTTGGGGTGAAGTCTTTTAAACAATCATTTATAACAACCCCTCTACATGGATTATGTGTGATTACAAAATTATTGACGGCATATTCTAAACAGGAAGAAAGTACATACAATGTACTTTCTATAGTGCTTTTCTTGTATTTTTTTACCAAATCATTCACTGCGTCTTGAATGCTGATTTGATTCAGATCAAGCAGTTTGATATGTCCTATTGAACCTTTTATCCTGTTATAGTTGTCGTAATAATTTCGGATTGTTGTGTTTTTCAATTTAATTGCACAAACTGTTTCCATCCATTGGTCAAACCACTCATTCAGTATCATCATTGATTGAATGGTAGAAAAGTTTTTGGTTTTCATGAATTCCAAATGTTTTTTTTTTGCCCGGAGATTGTTTAAATTAGAATCATAAAGGTAGGTAGGTTTTGGACTCCCTTTCATGTAAATTTTTGCCTGATAAAGACCATCCTTACGTTGGCAGATGCCACGCCCTATACTTTTTCCTTTTAAATTTTTTCCCATATCATAACCTCCTTATTCCTACGTTTGTTTCCGAGAAACAAGGATACTTATCATATTCGATTAACATCTTATCAAATTTATGGACATTATTCAAGATAAAACCGAATATATCCGCATCCAATTTCATTTAACTTGTTCATTAATCCATTTCTCTAATTTTGCTCTATGCACCAGAATTCTTCTCCCTATACGGACCTGCATATTTTGCTCAAATGTAAAATTCCTAGCTTTGCCATATGAGATATTAAGCAGTTCGCTGACTTCACCTAGTGAAAGCAGAATCTTTTCTTCCCGCAATTCTTTCAACATAGATATCCTCCTTTCCGCATACTCTTTTGAAATATGGGAGAAAAAAGTTTTTATCACTGATTTAGGCGGTTTGCTTTCGTATTTTCGTCATGATTCCTTTTTTCTCAGCATAGTAAACAAGAAAAGGATTTTGAGTTTTGGGCAAGAAAAAAGAAGCCCATAAAGGACTTCTCTTTACAAAAATTACGACATTGTTTTAAGAAATACCCCATTCTCAAAGCAGTAAGCTGCATCAGATAATCGGTCTTCTACATCTACCTTATCCCTATTTATATCGGAGATCATCTCTTTCAAAGATTCCGGAGTGCTGATTTTTTTGTCAACTGCTAAAAATTCATGGATGCTGCTTGGAATCAGATAAAACCCATCCGGGAAGATATCTTCTAAACGTTTTTGGATACGTTTGCAAAAGATGGATGCTGCACCAAGATTAGTTGAGTGATTTGTAACAGCCATCATGGGGATATCGTACTCTAATTCTTCTTCCTCCGTAGAATATAATGCACAGTCCTTATCCATATTTTTCATAGCCAAGGCAAAAAGCTCGTTTTCTGTTACTTTTAGCAGATGAAGGTGAGAAGGCGTAATATTGGTTGTGTAACTTTCGCTGAACCGAATATAAGGAACCAGGTACAAATCTGCTACCTTCTTGTTCAAATACTGCTCTGCATACTGTACATCAGATGTCATTCGAAGATAGACATGCTCCCTCATCCAACATGGGTCCTGAATTTGATTTGCATAAGCCCCAATACTGTCATTATCTGCAATAATTTCAAAATAAGCCTTAGCTAATTCTTCTGGAGTAACTTTGGATATTTCACAATTAAAGATTGGAGCTACGGATTCGCCTTTTTTCCGAATCATAATTCCATGTGCATCATAATTGTTCTTTTTTGTTGTTACTTCCTTGATTTCAAAGTCATTTCCTAAGATTTCCTGTAATTTTTTTACCATATTGATTTCCTCCTGTTTTGAAATAAATTCTCGTAATAAATATGATAAAAATGAGAAAAAGAAAAGAAGCCCATAAAGGACTTCTCTTTCAATCAGCAAAAGGTCATCTGCTCTGCCACAACGGATTCTACGGTTTCTTTTCGTTCCTCTTCTGGATTAGCAGTATATCCCCCCATCATGTAATTGATAGATTCTTTAATGGTAGGGTAAATGCGTTTTCCTTTATGTTTTGGATCAGGAGAACCCAGGATACAGAATAGTAAAGCAGCTTCATTCACGGTGAGACGGTTATCATTTACAATTTTTGCCATAATTTAATTCCTCCTATAATCACATCTGTTATATGTAAAATATGGAAGAAATAGAAAAATAAATTACTACACCGTTCCTGCACGGGAAAATGGGAACAAAATACATTTTACCCTTCCACGGATCTGGTCTTGACGGACAAATGTGTTTTCCCAAAAACGGCTGTCATGTGAATGGTTACGGTTATCCCCTAGCATGAAAAAGCACCCTTCCGGGACTTGGAAGATACCATCATCATTCGATAATTCTGCAGTAAAATTGTCTTTCAATAAAACTCCATTTGCATACACTTTCCCTTTTTTTATTTCGATGGTATCACCTGGCATTCCAATAACCCGTTTTACAAAACATAAATGCTCATTATCTGGGTAGTTGAATAAAACCACATCATAACGCTGGATGTTTGTTTTGTCATAGCGTGTTGCAAAAAGACAATCGCCTTTTTGTAATGTTGGCATCATGCTTTCTGACGGGACATACGCAAGGCTATAAACCTGGAGACGTAAAAACATACAGAATGAAAATAAAGCAGCAAACCATAATACTTTTGAAAATTTTTGATACTTTTTTGCTCTATGCACGGTAAGAACCTTCCTTTTTTGAGAAAAGAGATGCCAATGGCATCTCTTAAAAACGTAACCGGTTACGAAACTTTGTTCGCTTTGTTAAGAATATGACAATTTATGATTCGATATCATCAATTCTAGCAGGATACCCCGCCCAACCTACGGATTGGACGGGGAGGAATGCGTCCTGCCCTCTCCTTTCTAAGATTTAAGCAGGAACATAGCCTCCTGCATATTGAGTGATTTTTACTTTCTTGATTGCAACAGATTTCCCTGTATCCAATATCACCCGGCTCCCGTTACAATGGCAGCCTTTTACCTGTAAAAAGCAGTTGTTATGCATAACGATGTCATAAGGCTGAATTGCATAGCGTTTCCTTCGAATGGTCACTTTCCCTTTCTTCTTTTTCTGTTGCCGGTATGGATGGAGGTTCTCACCATCCAGTTTATGGTTACGGTTGATACGTCCACTTGCTAGTTCCTGCCCGGATTTAATGCTTCCATCCCGGCTGTCGATATACTTGGCATCGTAAAACTTCTGCAGGATACGGTTGTTCCGGCGTTTCTTTTTCAGATGCACTGGCCGGCACCGGTGTTTCGGGTGGAACTTACCAATACAGTAGGCATCGTTGGTATGGGATTTTTCGATGCTTCTCTGCCTGCGGATTTCCTTGGTTTCGGCACCGTATTTGATAAATACTTGCTTATCTGGGAATAACTCTTTTATTTTGTTGTACAGTATCCAGCGTACTGCTGTCATAAAGGTAGCACCCTTGAAGTTTGGCAGCTTTGGCTCCCAGCCATAGAGTTTCCCGCCAGATTTATGGTTCTTTGGCGTATGGCACTGGTGGCAGACCGTAGCCAGGTTATCCATGCTGTCAGTGCCACCCTGGCTTCTGTACTTAATGTGATGAACATGCAAGATTACCTTATCTTTTATGCTTTTCCCACAGCACTGGCAAGTATAGTTGTCTCTGGTGAAGACTGCCTCCCGGAGAGTTGCAATGCCGTAGCGTTCCCCATGTTGGTAGTCGGTTCCTTCTGGCGGCTTTTTTCCTTTTTCGATTGCCTTTAACAGCTGGGTATCGAACTGCCCCATCTCAATGGAATAAAAAGAAATCGGGACATACTGGCTGATTTTTTCAATCCAGTGTAAATGAACTTCTAATTTATGCTGAATGGAAGGAGCCAGCCATTTCTCTTCACGTTTGCGGTTATCAAAACGAGGTTTACGATAACGTTTACGATTTCGTCTATCCCTTCGATAACGCCTACAGCCGTCATGACGTAATTTCTCATCCTTTAAGGTGTCTATCTGCATGGACAGATATTCGTGCTTCTCTGACTTCACAGACAGACCAATCTCGGCATACCCGGTATCCATGGAAAACTCAATGGGCTGGGTATCCTCAGTTACATTGTTAAGCAGGCGGATCGCAAACGGTTTGTAATTGCAGATCACTGCTTTTTTGCTTTTTAAAAGTTTTCTGGCTTTGTATTCACTGGTCGGCATCAAGCGCTTCCCAGCCTTACTGATGACTGCTACCATTGGTAATCCTCCTTTCTGAATAATCTACATCTTCGATACCGAAAGGCAACCTTCCAGTACCGGTTCTCTGCTTCAAGAGAATAGCTATACACGAGGAACAGCTATTTTCTTTAACAGGTGGTCCACATCGCCGTTGTTATTCCTGGGTTGTATATGCTACGGACACTTCTCCTACCCTCAGAGATGTTTAATCCGCAGCCGTAGAGCAGTGGACTTGTGGAGCATCCACTGGTACCTATATTTTCCAGAATAACGACTCTACCAAATGCCCGAAGGCATCTGACAGCGGCTAATCAATCGGCATTGTAACTTCTAGAATTAAAAATCCTTTCGATTACAAGCCCCGCCCAAGTGAGCAACGCTCATTTGGACGGGGGTTATTGACCTTGCTTCATGCACTCTACGAAATCATATGCAAACGGGTTGTAATGGACGCCCTTTTTTGGTTCTTTCAGGTTAAGCACCTGGACTTTATATCCGTTTTCCTTCAGTGCGTTTCCGACAGTTTTTACATAATCTCCATTTGCAGCAGGTTAGTTTTGATCCAGTCAGCTTTTCCCGTTCCTGTGCCGGCAGCGATTAATGCACTGGTAGACTTTTCTGGCACAACAGCATAATGTTTTGAGTGAAGACTCTCCCACCGATTTTATTTCATAAAATCAGAAGGAGCCTCTAACTGCTAAAAGTGTAAGTTAGTGGAAGCCAGCTGTTGCAAACTTCACCTGGTCTGGCTCTGGGCAGCTGCACAGGATAGCTGAACCGTTCCGGGGAGAGGTCTCTCCCCATGGGGATGTCGCTATTCTTGTAGGCTGTCTTTTTACAAAGAGGATGGATTTCATCCTCGGATGGAGGGTTCGTCGCATGGTTCCCCTCGTCTGTTGGTTCCATCCTCTCTGTAAATTAAGTATAGCAAACATGAATTTTATTCTTATTTTTGGGCAAGAAAACATGACGTTTTTCAGGTATAGTAATACAGAAATTCTTTAAATACAGAAATCTTTCAAAAAATGACGGCATTCATCCCCAATGGAATCGAAGATTTCATATGGGGTCTTCTGCCTGTTTTTATGATAAATCATAATAAAAGCTCCTTTTCTTCACTTTATGTCATTAATATGGGATATCGCTGAATGCCAATCCTATCTTAATTTCCCCTGCTGGCGAAATGAGCAAAATGTTTTTTCTCCAACCACAATGTGGTCTAGCAGTTTAATTCCTATAAGCTGAAATGCCGCATGTATCCGTGTTGTTGTTTCCATATCATCCGTGCTAGGGTCAGGATTTCCGGATGGATGGTTGTGAACTAAAATGGCAGCAGATGCACCACATAATAACAGCCGTATCAAAATTTCCCGTGGCTGTATATAGGAGCCGTCTACAGGACCGTGTGCTACATCAAATATCCCAATCGGGTTTGATTTCATGTCGGTTCCTATGACATAAAAGTGCTCTTCTGATAAATGGCTGGCATCATAGGCTTCATTGATAAAATCAAAGCATTTCTGAGGATTATCCAGGCATCGGCAAGGAAGTTCTCTGACTTCTTCCAGATAGGTATTTTTCTGTTTATTAAGTTTTGTGATATATTCTTTTACTTTCATAAGTTTCTCCTTAATCATATCGTTTGATTTCTCCCATATTGATGCAAAAGGAATTATGGGAGGAATTTGCTATGGCAAAAAATAATTACGCAAGATTAAAACAGGAAGCAGACATAGAGGCAGTGGTCAATTACCTTGGCATACCGGTTAGAAGAAAAGGAACAT